>Ga0315908_10002057_pt1 | contig 14884 bp, 16 predicted proteins | sample LakEriMetagenome_12_FD_203520 | JGI IMG/M metagenome (GOLD analysis project Ga0315908, IMG submission 203520) | Freshwater fungal communities from buoy surface, Lake Erie, Ohio, United States - Buoy 4 MA124 | ecosystem: Environmental > Aquatic > Freshwater > Lake > Lake biofilm | place: USA... | reverse complement strand
ACCCCAACCCCAACCCCAACCCCAACCCCATATGTATATGAAATCAATAAAAATAAAATATTAATATATTATAAATAACTTTAAAATAAAAATTAATTATAAATATTTTTATATTATTTTTTATAATAAAATTTTACTTTGAAATTTTTATAATTATATCTAAAAAAATCATCTTATATATTTATTTGATTTGTTTTTAATAAAATAGTTATTAAAAATAATTAAAAAGTATAATATTTTATAAATTATTAATTACATAAAAAATATATATTATAATTTGATTTTAATCAATTATATAAATCATAATCATCAAGATTATCCTTAAATTTCATTATTTTTTATTTTATTTTACTAGTATCTACCCAAGTAATATGATCTTCCATTTTTCGTGTAATAAGAGTAGCAGAGTCAGTGACAATTTGTGGTCCGATTCTTAAATGTCCTTATTCTATAAAGGTAGTAGCTTCCTTAATTGTTTCAACGAATTTCAATGTTTATAAAACTACATTAAATCTTCTTCTACAAAAATTACTTACTGGCATTTTTTAAGCAACTTATAAATCTTATTTACTATTTATCAATCCCATATCATAAAGTTTATCTAATAATTATTCAGTTATCTTAATCCTAAACACATCATCTTATTTTAACACTTATATTTTTGATATTAATTAAGTTATCATACCACATATTTTATTATACTTGTTATAATCCTCTCTATCTTAAAGTTTGTAATTTCTTGTCACTTTTAATTCTCTATGATTATTTTCACTTTTATAAGAATAAAAATTAGTTTTTTTCAACAATTTGGATTCGTGAAATTTTAATTATCTATACATTAATCTTTTTGTAATAAAATTAATAAATAATATTTATATAGTAATTTAATCATTTAATTATATTAGAATTTATAAGAGACGAATAATATTAACATCTAGATGGATCTCCTTACATATTAAAAAATAAGATCAAACTATATTGTGAATAATTTTTCATCATTACTATTTCTGCTATTATAACAGAATTCTCCTTTACTATTTTAATTTTGAACTTATCTATTTATTTAGCCCAAATACCAAATTACTCACATGTTTTTAAGATTTCTTAAATCAAAAATAAAGGGGACTTTCTTGATATTTGATTAATGCTAAAAGGTCCTTCATATTATTAAATTCCAGCTTTTAATTAATTATTAATAATGATTACGTAAAACCATAAAATTGTTATCTATTTTTTTTTTAATCATTTAAGTATTATCTTGAAAATCTCTTATATTTTCTTTCCGATTATTTTATGAACTTCTATTATTCTTTTAATTATAACTTTTCTATATACTTTTTATATCCTTCAAGTTTCCCTCCTTGTTTTACACTTATAAATGCTTCTTCTTTTTTTGCCTTATGTTTTCCAAATAACTATTGAGATTAGCTATTTTTTAAATATCATGCTCTTTTAATTATTATTAAACATTTAATTAAGCCTATGCCATTTCTATATTTTTTTGTATGGGATCTTATTAATAGAATGACTAAGTGAAAGATTCAGCACATTTCTTTTAACTTCTTTTTAAAAATTAAACCATTCTTTAATTAAGCTCATCTTCAGGACTTATTTTTTAATTTTTTTAATCATTTGATTCAGTTTAATAATTTGAATTTTCGATTTTAAGATTTTGAACATTACTTTAAAAATAATTGTAATTCAACTATTCCTAATTTTAATTATAAAATTATTTTATTTAGTATCCTTAATTTTTAGTGTTTGAAAATACTTATTATTAATTAAAATTTTCAATGTTTACTTACTATTGTTTTAAATTACTATCTTTTTTTGTGCTTAAATAACTGATTCTTGGATCAAAATAATTCTCATTCATTTATTTCAACTATTTTTACTTTTCTTAATGTAATTGTTTATATCCTTTATTTTATTCTTTCTTATTATTAAAATTTTATTTTTATTCTAAAATTTATTCCTTCATAAATAAACTTTCTACCATTCTATTGCTTTATTTCTATTTTTTATTATTTTTAATAGGAGAATATTCAGTTTGAATGGTATCTTAATAAGTTAAAAATCTATCCTAATTATAAAAGCTTTATAAAGTTTATTATCTTTCATCATTATTGAATTCTACGATATCATTTTTTTCATCATCGTGTAATGATTATTTATTATTTTATTCAATTTTTTCTATTTATTCAAATAGTTATTGATTATTTTATGTTTTTTTAGTATTGTTTTCATTAAACTAATCATTATCTTGATCTTATTATATTTAATATTTATTTTATTAAATTATTTTAAATTAATTTTATTTAGATTATTCTTAATTATCTTCCTATTTCTATTTTTTTAAACTTTATTATTATAATCTTTCCTATTATTTTTCTTTAATTTATTTTATTTGATCATTTATACTATTTTATATATAACTTATTCTTTCCTTCTCTATTTAAATACTATTACCTCTTTATGAATTCCTTTACTAGTCATTTTAAAATTATTACTAAATTTGATTATCAAATTCTACTAATTATTCGTTTTTTTGTTGTTAATTTTCATTTTAAATTTAATTATCATTTTAATTTTTATTTTGATCTATTTAAGACTAAAATAAATATTATTCATATTATTATTAATTATTTTTAAAGTCTCAATATATATTGCATACTTAATCTAATTATTCATTTTATATTTATTCTTAATATTAATTTTCTATTAATTTTTATTTTTAATTTTCTATTATATCTTAAGATTGATCAAATAATTATTGTTAATATTAGATTTCTATTTATTTTTTTTATAAGTTTTATATTTATTCTTATTTTTAATTTTCTTATAAATCTTTTTTTAAGTCATTTATTTATTCTCATTATTAGTTTTCTACTTATTATTATTATTAATTTTATATCGAATTTTACAATTAGTCTTCTATTAATTCTTATTTTTACTATTCTATTTAAATCAATAATTTATTTTAATCTTTATTTTAATCTATATTTTAATCATAATTTTCAGTCAATTTTTACTAAATTTAAACTTATTCTTATTATTAATTTTCAAATAATTCTTTTTATTGATTTTCTATTAAATCTTGTTATTAATCTCTTTTTTTGAATGATAATTATATTTATTATAATTATTACTAAAAATCTTCTTGTTATTTTTTTTATTATGATTATAATTCTAGCACATTTTTAATAGCATTTAAATAAATTTTTTAAATATATTAATTTTTTTATTAAAATTATATTGATTATTAAGATTCTAAATTTACACTTATATTTTAAGATATATCATAAAATTAATTACTTAATTTTATATTTTGATTTACATCATTAGTGATAATAGATTTAGTACTTACAACCATATTTATTTGATTTTAATTATAGATAACTTATTCTTCTTAACTCATTTAATAACTTTTTTGCATTTCTATATTTTAAAAATCTTATACTAATGAGGATTACAAATTTTATTTTTGTAAAGTTTATTCTTCATCCAAATTATAATTATATAATTGATTTAAATTATTTTCTTAATTAATTTCTATTGATTTTCTTTAAAAATCCTAATTACTATCATTATTATTATTAATGTTAGAATTATTATTATTATTATAATTGTTATTATTATTCTTATTATTATTATTATTATTATTATTATTATTATTATTATTATTATTATTATTATTATTATTATTATTATTATTATTACTATCGTTGCTATTACGATTACTATTGGAGTTATTTTAATTAACATTATTATTAGCCTAATTAAAGCTCTGACTTTTTTTTAAAGAATTATTAATTAATGAAGATGAAAGAAAACTTTTACGTATTTATTCAATCTTATTAATCTTAAGCTACAACTAAAGATAATAAGCACAAGAATGCTGATCCAACCTATTGTTAAGAACACTATCCTTAACCTACTAAATATTAACCAACTTGAACTTACCCAACTTATTAATAATATCATTATCAATATTACTTTACTGACTCAACTACTTCTATTTATCTAGACTCTAATAATATTCTTATGCATTGTTACCATATTTAATAACCCATGGATGAGATATAATATTCTTAACATCTATCCTCTGTTCAGGATCAACATTGAGTATCTTACTCATTAAATCAGTTAACTCAACACTCAGACCAAGAATCTATTAAGGCCACTCATACTCTCCTATCATGATTTTCTAATATAACTATGAAGTGTCTTCGTCTTCAAAAGGCAAATACCCACAAACCATAGCATATAATACAACTCCACAACTCCAAATATCCACCTTACTGCCTTTATATTTATGTCCTGCAATCATCTCAGGAGCAGCATAGCAAGGAGATCCACATGCTGTTATTAATAATTGGTTCTTCTGGTAAATATTAGATAATCCGAAATCAGCTATTTTTATGTTATTGTTATAATCCAAAAGTAGGTTTTCAGGCTTCAAATCTCTATGAACTACTCCATGTTGCTTGTGAAGATATTCAACTCCTGATATCAATTATTAGAGGAAAACTGAAGTTTCATGTTCGTTTAATCTCTATTTTTGTACGATGTAGTCAAATAATTCTCCATTCTGAGCATACTCCATTATCAGATATATTTATTCGTCTGTTTCTATTAAGTCAAGTAGAGATATTATGTGAGGATGCCTAATTCTTTTTAGTATTTGCACTTCTCGGTTCACTCGATTTATGTCATCTTAATCTACTATTTTACTCTTTTCTAATATTTTCACTGCCACCTATCAAATTATTTTTATTTATTTTTTACTTTTTCTTATGTTATTATATGCACTCCCAATTTTACTTTCCCAAAAGTACCTTCCCCTATCACTTCATCTATAAATATTTTATTATTTAAATTACTTAAAATGTAACTTCCGTTTAGTATTTCTTTATTGTTAATTTTTTCTAAACTCATTTAATTTTATTTCTATTCTATTTTTTCAATTATAATTTTATATAGTTAAATCTTTATAATAAAATAATGAAATAAATTATATTATTATTTTTGATTTTAAAAATTTAATTAAAATAAACTCTATCTATAACATCTGAAAGTATTCCAAAAATATCTTTACCACCTATTAAATAAAAAAAAGCACAAAAAGAAATGAGTCCATATATATTAATGATGGATGAAAAGTATATTTCTAGTTTTACTAATAATTAATTACTAAATAAACTGATTAATACTTCTTAAATTTTAGTTTCAAATTCAGTTCTACAAGAAAAAATTAATCATAATTTGTTAAAAGAAAAAATGAATTCATATAATTTAACTGATTTTTTGAATTGGCCATATGATTCTTAAGCTGATTTATATAATTTACCTTTAGAAGTAAGAAAAGAAAGCGATTTAACAAAATGGAAAAGAATAATAACTTTATTAAAATCAATGGACTATTAAAGATAACCAACTCATTATGAAATAAAAAATCCACCTGAAACTTTAAAATAAGAAATAATTGAAAATAAACTGTTTGAAGGTGAAAATATTTCTAAAATAATGAATGGATTAAGTATAGAGAAACAAATAATAGATAAAATAAGATGAGTTTATTATATTATTAGATAACAATAAATGTTAATGTTTTAATAGATTATTAAAATATAAATAGTTAATATCATTATTAACTTAAAATAAGGGCTACAATGAGTCCATATAAACCGAGAGCTTCAGCAAAAATGAGAATAAGAATCATTCCAACAAAAATTCTTTCCTATTGAGCATTAGCCCTTACTCCAGCATCTCCTACAATTCCAATTGCAAGTCCAGCAGCCAAAGAACTTAATCCACAACAGAGTCCAGCAGCCAAATGAGCATATCCTTTGAAGAAGTCATATGTTTCCTTTTGTACTTAATAATAATGATAAAAAGATAATATAATAATATGATAATATGATAATATGATAATATGATAAGATAATAATATGATCATATGAGAATATGATAAGATAATAATATGATGATATGATAATATGATAATATGATAATATGATAATATGATGATATGTACAAAAGTATAATACTTTTCTGAACGAGTATGACTGCGACTATCATTCCGTAGATTCCGAGAATACCAGCCATTACTACTGGGATTATACTTTTCATGATAAGTTCTGGTTTCAAGACTCCCATTGAAGAAATTCCAACTCCACTTTTGGCAGTTCCATAAGCAGCTCCCAAATTAGCAAAAACCAATGCACAACTAACTCCCATATATCCAAAAAAAGCAGCAGCCTATGCACTATCACTAGCACTAACAGTAATTATGTCTAACATTATATCTTAATATGTTAATTTTAATTTATTATTACTATATTCCTTACTCTTATAATTATTATATTATAATATTAAATTATTATATTAATGTAATAAGATGTTATATTATTTTCTATGATATTAAACTATTCTTATATGATGATTATTTAAATGTTATATGATGTTAAAATATTTTTATATAATTTTTATAATAATATTAAATAATGATTATAGTAATGGTATATAATTGTATTGATAATAATCATTTGGAATCATCTAGATCATAACCTAAAATAAATAGAAGATAAAATGAATAGAATACCTTTGATGTGTCCAGATGCTTAAACACATTATTTTAAAACACAATCATGCTATAGATCATTAGTATTAGATAGCTTTTTGAATCTGGCTTATCCTCCAGGAGGTGTACATCTATGGACACAATAACTATTTAGAGAATGTCCGAAAGCAATATAATTTTCACTCAAAGGAGAAACACATTGAGATGGTTTGTAGTCCTATTATTCTAATTTCTATTTCTTTTCTTCTAACTTATCTCTTTCATGATCAGTCTAACACTTAATAATATCTTTCTCCAATAACTTTATTCTCCTAATCTTTTCATCTTCATTTGCACAATAACTACATCTTGTTTAATGCAGACATTTCCCCCCTCTTATTACTGGTCTAACAAAGCAATGACTACAATTAGGTTCTTCTTAGTGATGATCGTAATAAATACTGTTTATTTGCTCTTTTTTTAACCTTAATTAACTTATTTACCTTTTATATTTTTCTTAATTTATATCCTCTATTCTTTATTTATTTTTAATCTAAGTTATCTTAATATTTTGTAATGTTTCTTTTTATTCTTTTATTTAATTTTAATTTTCTACTTTATTATTATTAATTTGACTGAACAAATTCTAGTTTTAATTTTTTTTAAATAAAATTTATTTTGAAAAAGGTAAGACAATTAGAATAATTATATAAAATATTTCCCTCATTAATTAATAAATTTAATTATAATGAATAACTATGAAATAAACTAATATTATAAATTAATAAAATATTATATAATTTAATAATAAATAAATCATAATTTATTAGTCGATTGTTTTAGAAATTCAATAACTTCTTCCTTAGTTTTTTTGCCTTAAAATCTTGAAAGTTCTTATTTATTTTAAATCAAGACAATTGTAGGTTATTTTTCAACTTTAAATTTTTCATAAATATCTACAACTTCTTCTTTATCAATTTGAACTAAAAATAAGGGAATATTCATTTCCTATGATATTTACTTTAAAATAGGAGTTAGAATTTTACATGGCCCACACCATTCAGTATAAAAATCTATTATTACTATTTTATTTATACTTGCCTCTAAACACTGTTCTTCAAATTCTTTAATGTTTCTTATTTCAAAAATAGTATTTTATTATAATTAGTTCTCATTATTATGCTATTTTTCTTTTTATTCTTCTTATTAATTTTCTTAATTTTCTTCTTATTATTTTTCTTACTATTATTATTACTATTATAATTACTATTAATATTATTACTATTATTGTTATTATTAATATTACTATTACTCTGATTATTATTATTATTGTTATTATTAATATTACTATTACTATTATTATTATTATTTTTATTATTCTTATTATTATTACTATAACTAATTATTCTAACATCTGACAGAATAGTCAAATTAATTAGATTCTTAAATCATTATATTATCTTAACTATTATTACTGTTAATAGTAATAGTATCTTTTTGATTAGATAAATTTTTATGATTATTATTTTTGATTTTAATAGTATTAGTCGGTATATTATCTTTATTTTCAGGATTTTTATTGTTTTTTTAGATGACTTGCATTTTTTTCTTTTCTTTTTCTTATTTAATTAATTATTTGTCTACAATATTAAACTGAATCCTCTTTTGATAAAAATCAATCAAAGCTTAGGGATCGTAAAATCTGAGATCTTCTGAATAAACAATGCTAGGTTAAGGAATGGTGTTATCTAATCTTCTAAACCAATTAGCTTAAAATTTGATTCCTAAAGTTATATGTTTCTTATTATCCATAGCTATCAAATCACAAACTTTGTCCCCATTTTAAAGACTTCCTTTTTGACTTTATTTTAAATTTGTATTCAAATTATTGTCAATTATTTCATTTAATTTTACCTTCTTCATAGTTCTATCTTAAATTTGATTTTAATATTTTTCTATTAAACCTTCTTCGACGTTTTATTTTAATTCCCAAGTGCTGCTTTCATTCTTTAGGTTTTTCCATTTTATTAAGTATTTTTCACCTTCTTAAGTACTTCTATTATCTATGATATAATCTCCTACTCTTATTTTCTTTTATTTTTATTTTATGTTATCCATTTTATTTATTTATTTTTATTATTATTGGCTCTTTAATTTAAACTATTATATATATATTAAATAATATAATATATATAATTCATTATTCTAATTTTTTCTTTGTTTTAAATAATTCTAATTATGAATTTTAAAATTTGCTATATATTTTTTTTGATTATCTTAAAATTATTTTTGATATTATTATTTTAAGAATTTAATTTATAATATTTCTTAATTATATCAAAATATATCTAAAACTTATATACTTTAAAAATTATTTTATAATTTTTATAATTTATCTAAAAACTTAATTTGTAAATATTTTTTAATATTTTTCAAATGAAAATAATTTTTTATATAATTATTTATATATTTTTATTAATTTTCTTATTTTTAAATTAATATTTCAATCATATATTAACCATTTATTTAAACTTATAAATATTATATATTTAATAAAATATCTATATTTTTGTTAAAAATATTATTGGGTTTTTCTTTCGTGTTTCAAATTCTTTTATTTTTAATTATTTGGTTAAAAACTATGCTCCTTTAAATTATTTTTTGGATTTTAGTTATATTAATTATTTAAATTTATTTATCAAATTTTATTTTTTAATTAATCATTATAAAACGCCAATTTATTATAAAAACTAAAATTATATAAACCTTTGGTATTTCTATTTGAATAAAAGGACTTTTATAAAAAAATTAATCTGTTTTTCATTTTTTTTTTATAACATTTATTAATAAATTGATGAATCTTATACTAAACATATTAATTCAAATTAAAATTACTTAAAATTAATTAAAACTTACTTTATTTTTTTCTTAACTTAAAAGTAGTAAATATTTTTTCTTTATTTTTCATTCAAAAAATTATCATTAAGATAGATAGTTAAAATGATATATAAATGATCAATTAGTGTTATCAGATGATTTGAAAATTTTAATTAATATAAATTAAATATAAATCTACTTTATTAATTGCTATAATAAAACAAAATAAGTCATTTAATGATTGTTTATGTTTTTCATTTTATTTATTTTAATCTATTATTATTGTTTTATTTCATAAAGATTTGTTTAAAAAAATTTGCATTTGTAATATTTTAAAAATATTATAATTATTTTTATATTATTAGATATTTTTTAAAATAATGAAAATTTATATTTAAATAATTTTAAGAAATATATTTAATTTAATTTTAGCCGATAATTTATTTAAATATTTTTAAGTTGAATTAAAATATAATAATTATTTATATATGAAATAATTTCTTTTGAGTTATAAATTAACTTTTATTTAAATTGATTTTTGAAATATATAATCAGAATTTTTATAAATATTAAAAATAAAAATTGAATAATTAAAAAACTATATTAGAAATATCAATTAAAAATATGATTATTAATAAATTGAATTATTTATATTTGTTTAAAAATTAGAATTTAAATTTTAAATTGATTATAATTTTTTTAAAAATAATTATATTTATAAAAACTAATTATAATCAATATTCATAAAATATTATAAATATATAATAATTATTGAATGAACTAAATTCACCTAAATAATTTAGAAACTACAAATAATTTTGATATTTAACTGAAATAATTAACTGTAAATAAAATATATGAAAATTATTATAATTACAATAAGTTAAAAAATTTAGTTAAATAAAAAGATTGTAATTTAAATTCACCGACATAAAATAATAATAAAGAAATAGAATTTGATATAAAAAAGATATTTAAAAATGATGATATTAACAGCTAGTATAATAGTACTTTTTTGAAATAAAAAAAATTACTTACTTAATTGAAAATTCAAGAAATATATTATAATTAATAAAAGCTTAAATAATATTAATATTATGAATAAATGGATAATTAAAAATAAATTATTATAAATAAATTACCTGTTCTTATTAAACAAAATTTTAATGAAAGTGATGATTAAAATAAAAATAATAAATATAGAAAAGTTAAATTTTAAAAAGTTTAAAATTTTTCTCCTTCAAAAAAATAAAATAAAATAATTTAAATTTCATAATAAAATTTGCCTTAATTAGAATTATAAGACAATAATTATTCAGTCCAAAAATCTATTATGAATACAACTACATATAATAAAGAAAAATAATAAAAAAAGTTAAATAGTTTATTATAATTAATTCACGATGAAATAAGTTAAGAATAATAATAAGATCAAATAAAAAAAATGAAAAGTCAGCGTAAAATTAAATCTTTAAAAAGTAGTGATAGTTTAATTTAAGAAATTTAAAAAGAAACTTAAACAATGAAATGAAAAAGAGCTTAATTATAAGTCAAAAATTTATAAGTGAAATTTTAAGTTGAATAAGACATTTAGAATATAAACAAATAGTTTGGTTAAATAAATAAAATATTATATTATTTTAAACATGACAATTAATTACTAAAATAAAGAAATAAAAATATAGAAAGTTTTAGTTATTAATAATAATGAATATTAATGAAAGAAAATAAAAAATAAAAATATATATAATAATTATATTTTAAATATTGGTATATAATGTAAAAAGGGACTCTAATAATTCAGATAATAGAAGCTTAACTAAACAGAGATACTGAAACATTTGGTAAGATGGATCCATATGTGATATTGAAGTTAAACGATCAATAAGTATAAACCACTACAAAGATAAACGCAGGTAAACTTCCTGTATGGAAGGAATAATTTGCATTCCGATGTGAAATGGGAGAAATACTATATTATCAAATATGGGATGAGGATGATGGAACTGCTGATGATTTAATAATAGAAGGGAGTTTTGAAGTAAGAGAAACAGGTGTTGATGATTTGCTTCAACTTTCAGGAGTGTTCAATAATTAGACTTATGGTCATTTGACTGTCAAAGTTAAATTTATCAAGGACGGACAAGAGTAGTAATTCTCAGAATAGGAATAATTAGAGAAGAAGAGAAGTGAAAGTTAATAAATATAGCAAGAAGTCAAAGGACATCCCAAGTTATAGTAATTATATGATATGTTAGAAAATAGGACAGTCTAATTAGAAGCTTTGAAAAGCACGCAAGAATAATTACAAGCATAAATAAATAATCTTTTAGAATAAAGAGAAAGAAAAGAAAAGGAAATAGTTGAAAATGAATAAAAATTATAACACATTTGTTCGATCAAAGATTAAGTGGAAAATAAAATAGAAGGAATGTTAATGAAAGGAGTTAAAGGGAAAATAGAGATAAATGACATTGAGTTGAGGATGAAGGATGGTGGAAGTATGTTTGATAAGTTGGATCCATTCCTGATTTTCGGAATCAATAATGATTTGTAAAGACTTCCCACTAAAGAAAATGCAGGCAATCATGCTAGATGGAAGGAGACTGTGACTTTCAAATTTGATCAAAGTTAGCTACTCCATATTTTTGTGATGGAGGAAAACACTATGAAGAACTCTTTCAAGGGTCAAGCTGTCATCTCTCTCTTTAATCTCAATAACAACCAAGAATTAAATTTCAAACTACCTCTTTACTTGAAGGATAAAGATGTAGGAGAAGTAACATTTAATCTTAAATATATTGAGTAGTAGTGATTATAATTCTATGATAAATTTAAGATATAATAAATATTCTAATTATATCGTAATATAAATGTAGAGGTTAACTCAAAGAATCGTAATTAAGACAAACTAATATAGATAATTGAACATGAGAATGAAGAATGAATTTGGAGTGATTAGTAATGAAAAGGCAGAGATAAATGAATAGAGAGAGTATTGTAAATATACAATAGTAGACCATACCTATGATGCAATTGTAGTGGGAGCAGGAGGAGCAGGATTAAGAGCAGCATTTGGATTAGTGGAGAAGGGATTCAAGACAGCTTGCATCACAAAATTGTTTCCAACTCGATCTCATACAGTGGCCGCTCAAGGAGGAATCAATGCTGCATTAGGAAACATGCATAATGATGATTGGAGATGGCATGCATATGATACTGTGAAAGGAAGTGATTGGTTGGGAGATTAAGATGCTATTCATTATATGTGTAGAGAAGCTCCTAATGCAGTGTTAGAGTTGGAATCATATGGAATGCCTTTCAGTCGTACCAAAGATGGCAAGATCTATCAGAGAGCCTTTGGAGGATAGACTCTCAAATATGGTACTACAGGAGAATAGGCTTATAGGACAGCATGTGTAGCAGATAGAACTGGTCATAGTATGTTACACACTCTTTTTGGAAGAGCCTTGGGCTATAATTGCAAGTTCTTTGTTGAATATTTTGCTTTGGACTTGATAATGGAAAACAATGTGTGTTAAGGAATAATGGCTATGAGTATGGCTGATGGCACTCTTCATAGAATCAGAGCTAAGAATACTGTATTAGCTACCGGAGGATATGGAAGAGCATATTAGAGTTGTACTGGAGCTCATACTCAAACTGGAGATGGAGGTGCTATGATCTCTAGAGCTGGCTTACCTTAAGAAGATTTGGAGTTTGTTTAGTTTCATCCTACTGGCATTTATGGAAGTGGTTGTTTAATGACTGAAGGTTGTAGAGGAGAAGGAGGAATACTTAGAAATTCTAATGGAGAAAGGTTTATGGAGAGGTATGCTCCTACTGCTAAGGATTTAGCTAGTAGAGATGTTGTCAGTAGAAGTATGACTATTGAAATTCTAGAAGGAAGAGGTAATATATAAATATAAATATAATTATAATTATCTATATAATATATATTATTTATATTAGGATGTGGACCAAACAAGGATCACATTCACCTTTGCCTTTATCACCTTCCTAAGGAGTTGCTTGAAAAGAGACTGCCAGGAATCAGTGAGAGTGCTAAAATTTTCGCAGGTAAGGATGTAACAAAAGAACCAGTGCCTGTATTACCAACAGTACATTATAATATGGGAGGAGTACCTACTAATTACAAGAGTCAAGTGCTAAATGTGGATAAGAATGGAAATCCATCAATTGTAGAAGGGTTGTTTGCTGCAGGAGAAGTTCAATGCTCATCAGTTCATGGAGCAAACAGGTTAGGAGCCAATAGTTTGTTAGATATCGTTGTTTTTGGGAGAGCTGCAGCTGAAACTATAGGCGAAATTAGCAAGCCTGGAGAAAAGTAGAAAGAACTCACCAAGTCTGCAGGAGATTAATCTATTAAGTGGATAGAAGATATTAGGTAAAGTAAAGGATAGTATAAGGTTTCAGAAGCCAGGAGAGATATGTAGAGAGCTATGTAAAGTCATGCTGCTGTCTTTAGAGTCCAAAAGTCATTGGAAGAAGGAGTTAAAAAAATGGATGATACATTTGCTAAAAGCAAGTAAATTCATATCAATGATAAGGGATTAGTTTGGAATACTGATCTTATCGAAGCTTTAGAGTTAGACAATCTCATAAGTAATTAGCATCATCATTCATCATAATTATTTATCATCATTCATCTATCATCAATATTTAATAATTATTAGTGAATGCCAAACAAACTATGAATTCTGCTGAAGCTAGGAAAGAGTCAAGAGGAGCTCACGCCAGAGATGATTTCAAAGAAAGAGATGATTAAAATTGGATGAAACACACTATTTCATTTATGGATCCTAATACTGGTAAGGTTGAGTTGAGATACAAGGAAGTCAATATGTTTACTCTTGATGAAAAAGAATTTGCTACAGTACCTCCAAAAAAAAGAGTTTATTGATTTAATTTATACATTTATTTCTCTAAAATATATAGTCTTTAAAATAATTGTTCATTTTGTTATATTTAATAATGTCAATCAGATATATAAATTATATACTTTTTCATTTATAAATCACAAATTTAAGATATTATTATTTAAGTTTTAAAATAAAAAAATAAATTTTAATAAAATCCTAAAATATAAAATTTCTTTAATTAATAATAACTTTTTAATCATTTCATAATTTTAAAAAAATAACAAAATAAAATAAATTAGAAGAAAATAAAAGTAATAATTATATATGAAGGAAATATAAACTTTTAAGATATTTATTCGTATCTAAAAAAAATTGAGCAAATATTAAATTTATAAAACAAAATAGAATATTATCAAATTTAATAATATTTATGGAGAAAATTGAAATGCATAAAATCTTATTTAATTTTAACAAAAAAATTAAAATTTCAATATTTATGATTTTTAAATATAAATAAAGATATAAAGAAGGGTTTAAATAAAAAAAATAGGCATTAAATTAA
>Ga0315908_10002055_pt1 | contig 14900 bp, 8 predicted proteins | sample LakEriMetagenome_12_FD_203520 | JGI IMG/M metagenome (GOLD analysis project Ga0315908, IMG submission 203520) | Freshwater fungal communities from buoy surface, Lake Erie, Ohio, United States - Buoy 4 MA124 | ecosystem: Environmental > Aquatic > Freshwater > Lake > Lake biofilm | place: USA... | reverse complement strand
TAAACAAATCAATAACATCTTTAAAAGAAACAAATTGTTTTTAAAAAATTTTAAGGTTTTTTTTAAATTCTATTAAATATCTTAATTTAATATTTATAAATAAATTACAAACACTTTCCTAACTGCACCTTGTATTTTTGTTACTTTCTTATAATTCATAAATATAGAATTTTATATTTTAAAAATACAATCTTTTAATTCATAAATCAAATCTATCAAAAAATAAACTCATAAAAATTAGATGATTTTATTATTTATATCTAGTTACATTTAACAAAATATTAATTTTTCGTTCAACTTAATTTTATATTCACGGGTTTTTTTATATTCTTTTATTTGTATTTCCTATTACTTTATTTTTAATTCATTTTCTCTATTAATTAAATTTTAATTTAATCTAATTTATTTTTTTTGCTGATTTTATATATTTAAACTTTTTTATTTATTTTTTTATCTTAAAATTTATATTGATATTTTTTTTTATTTATTTTTAATTTCATCTATTGCTTTTTATTAAGAATCCTTAATAATACTTTAAAAATTTTATTATAATATTTCTTAATTAGTATTTATTTAGATAAAATTTTAACAAAATATCTAATCTTTTTTAAATTAACTTTTAATTTTAAAATCTTACTAACTTTTACTATTTTTTTCAATCTATAATAATATTAATATTTATCAATGATAAAATAATTTACATTTAAATTTTTTTAATTTTAATGACAAATAAATATTTAAGCTCTGTTTACAGGAGAATATTATCATTCATATCTTACTTGTTTTTCTTATTTTTCATAAACTTTAATATTATTATTAAAATCTTAAGAATTTTCATCGATCAGTATTCGTTTATAAAATTAATTATCTTTCCCTTATTTCATTAAATTTATGTATTCATATTTAATTATATCTTACATTAATTATTATTACTCATTTTAATTTTAAGAATAAAGATTTTAATTTTCGATTAACTTTTGATATAAAAATTTATTATTTTTGTATTAAATTTCCATTAACTTTTCTTTATCATTTATAAATAATTATTTTTAATCTTTATAATTAAATGAACATATTTAACGATTATTTAAACTAATCTAATCATAAATTTCATCGAATTTTATATTATAGAATTATTCGCCTATATTATAATTTTATTAATTAGATTATCTAAGAGAACTTTATTAAGATAAAAATTACTAATTATTATAATTTATTTGAGTATCTTAATTTTTAAAATGTTCTTAATTATTATTTTTTTTTTTGGGTTTGCATTCTTTATTATATTAAGTTTTCAATATGATTTTATCAAAATCAACTAATCATTAAAGATTATAAATTTATAATAATTTAAACTGCTAATTAAAACTGTACTAATAAATTCCTTATATATTAGACTATAATTCAACAGCAGAACATAACATAAAATTTAGTCCAATATCAAAATCAAGTATTCTTTTTTAAGACAATTTAATAACTTATGTGGGAGACATGATAAAATGTGTTGATGTATGAGCCAATACATTTTTATGATTACAACCCCAAGTGTATAAGAATCCATTAGTATCAATAGCTCCTAATGAATTGATGAAAGCAACAACTTTAATGATCTTAATGTTGGAGAGAGGTTTTTAATTATCGTCTGGAGAGTAGAACTACAATAATTGAGGGTAGAGATCAGGACTGACAGGTGAAAATAGGACTTATTGGTTTTTCTCTTCAGTTTAAACTTGAAAAGTTGTCAAATCATTTGAATCATGTATCTTGCCCCATTAATAACAAGTTCCATCCCGAATTAGGGCCAAGCTACAGTTCGCTCCACATGAACCCATAATTACGTATTTATCTTCTAAGTGTCTTACCAGTCGAGGGTACTCACTTGAACCCATCTATTGGCTATAGCTTGTTTAGAATCTATTTATAATTATTCACTTATTATATTATTATTATATATTAATAACAATAATTACCCTAACTTTCCAAATGAAGCATTACCTAATGAATACAGCATACCTTAATTATCCCATATGAGAGTATGATTGATACCTGTAGATACTCCTTTAACTGTAATTTGATTAAGACAAATGACAAATTGAGCATTGAACTATGTCTTGATACTTTGCTTGACTCCCAAATGACCTTAATTATTATTTCCAACTACTAAAAGCTTTCCATTAACAATTAAAATACTGCTCTATTAACCACACTCAATGTAACTCACTCAATCTTCCCTTATATTTTTTTCCACTCTTTAATCTTTACTCACATTCCCAATTATTTCTCTTAAATCTATCTACCTTGGAATTTTTATATCTGATATATAAATATCATTGAAAAGTTTCCCATATTAATTATTTCCCCATCCATATAAATTTTTATTAACATCTATTCCTAATATATGATCAAATCCAGCCTTTACATCTATGAAATTTATCCCACTATTTTAAGTAACATTTACTATGTTAAAACTTTGTTATTAACTTTAATCTATTGATTATTATTACAATTATTATATTACAATCATTATATTGTCTAATTTATCCAAACATCAATAATTCTTTATTTTCATCAACCATTAATGCCATGTTTTCACCACAACTTATTTTCATTACTAATCTTTTGTTGTTTTTGCTATTATTTTACAATACTATTGAATCTAATCTTAAATATACAATATTATTTTTACATATATTTGTTTTGCTTTAGCTTAATTTCTTCCTATTAACACAAAGGCTATTTATTTATATCTCCAAAATAGTAAACTTTAAATATAAATAATAGAAAATACCTTTTGACATAAAACAAAAAATTTTGAAAATATAATAAAATATAAAAAAGAATATAAAAAAGTAAAATTTATAAAACTATGATAAATATTCATTGGTTTAGAAAAGGTTTAAGATTACATGATAACATATCTTTGAAACTAGCGTTGAATGAAAAGAACATGATATTACCTATGGTGATAATTGATCCTTGGTTTATTAATATAGATAAAGTGAGTATAAATAGGATGGATATGTTTTTATAGACTCTTTAAGACTTAGACGAATAACTAAGACAAAAAAACTTAAAATTGGTTATATTTTACGGCAACCCTTTATAAATAATAACAACTCTAACAGAAAATTTAAAGATTAAACTTATAACTTTTGAAAAAGATACAGAACCATACGCCTTAAAGAGAGATGAAGAAATAATAAATTTAATGATTAAAAAAAAGATAGAGTATGTTTGTAGTTGGGGTCACACACTTTTCAACTTGGACTAACTTGATAAAATAAACAATGGTCAAACAGTGAAGAGTTACACTTAGTTTTTGAATATTATCAGTAAGTTGAGTCCAGAGAAGGAAGTTGACACTTTCGAGAATATAAATTTCGATAAAATTAAGCAAGCTTCATTAGACATAGAGATTTTTAAAAAAGTTAAAGTGTTAGAAGAAGTACCTAAAATAAGTGACGAATTGTATTGAATGAAGGGCTATATTGGAGCAACTTAGAAAGAGTTCAAAGGGGGAGAGAGGGAAGGACTAAAAAGGATGGAAAACTATATGAAGGATTTAAAAAGAGTGAGAGAATTTGAGAAACCTAAAACCATTCCTACCAGGATCGACTAACCTGATACAACAGCACTCTCTTTATACTTCAAGTTTGGAAGTCTCAGCATTAGACATTTCTATTGGAAGTTATAAGAAATTTATAGTAAATCCAAACACTCTTCTCCTCCTGAGTCTCTATTAGGATAAATATATTTCCGAGAATGGTTCTACCTGATTAGTTATAAAGAGAATAATACTTTTGGATAGATGGTGGGTAATAGGAATTGTAAATAGATTTGATGGGATTATGATGAGTCTATAGTTGAAAAATGGACTATGGGATAGACTGGATATCCTGCCATTGATGCCACAATGAGGTAGTTAATATAAGAAGGATGGATTCATCATTTATGTAGACATCTTGTTGCTTGTTTTCTTACTAGAGGACATTTGTTTTAAGATTGGCAAAAAGGACGTGATGTATTTGATAAGTATTTGTTGGATAGTGACTGGGCATTAAATAATGCAAATTGGTAATGGTTAAGTGCTAGTAGGTTCTTTTATTAATATTTCAGAGTTTACTCTCCTATTGCTTTTTTTAAGCAATATGATCCTAATGGATTCTATGTCAAGAAGTATTGTCCAGAGTTAAAGTACTTTCCTAAAGAGTTCATTTATGAACCTTGGAAGGCTAACAAATAGTAATAAATAATGTTTAAATGTAAAATAGGCTAGGATTATCCTTTGCCAATTGTAGATCATGATAAAGTTGTTAATATAAACAAGCAAAGAATGAAGGAAAGTTATGATATTTAAGATCAATTATTTAATGACAATATCAACTCATCGAATATAACTAAGATTTTCAAACAAGAAGAAGACGAAGAAAATTGACAATAATAAATTGATAATATATGATAGTATGATAATATAATAATATACGATAATATAATAAAGTATGATTATATTGATATTAGTTTATATAATAGATGAATTCAGAAGAAGCAATAAATGGTAAAATTAACATTTTGGAAAGGATAAAGGTAGAGATATTTTATGTATTCCACTTTGTTCTTGAAGAAAGGAGAAGAAGTGAAAGAGATGCTAATTAATTGAATATTGTAATGTTCTTTTAGATGTTAGCAATAAGCTTGAACCAATTCAATGAGGATCTGGTAAAGTCTTAAATAGGAGATTTTGTAAAGTACAGCGAGTATATTCTGGTTTACCCTTTGCTGAGAGACAGCAATTCTTACCTTTTTAATTTAATGATTCAGATAGGAATGCTTCTGTTCTTAGGGTATTTTAGTTACGGGTTCATAGTGATAAAGAAAACAAAAAATCAAGAGGAAATCTCATTTAAAGACTATAAAAAGAAGTGGGCCTTCTTCTATGATATTATTAACAAATTTCTCTTCCTTCCTACTCTAGGTCTCTCCCTTCTCACATTCTCTTGCAGGACTACATCTCAATTCACTTGCTACTCCTCAAATTACTATTTATTAGCTATCATTAGTTTTACCAACCTTTTCTTTATCATATTTTGGAATTTCCTATATGAATTAGTCTTTTTCAATTTTAATTTCAAAAATTAGGATGCTCTTCAAAGGAATCCTAATAACGTTCTTCCATTCATAATTATAATAAGGATAGCTTAACAAGTATGTGTTAACTTGATATTTGACATCTATATCTAATCAGATTATAATTATATAGCTATATCACAATTATTAATAGGATTAATAATGCTGTATGATAGTTAAAGTAATTTAACATACAATAATCCTAATGTGTCTATAAATTATGGTAATTTAATAGTGGGTGGTATTTGGGTGAATTTTGTGATAGTGATAAATAGTTATTTGAATATAATATTATTGAAAAACAATATACTGTTGGTGATTTTGGTGGGAGCCATATTTGTAGTTATAATTCATCAGAACTAGAGGCAAGTCATGTTATAATTGATTCTATCCTAAGATCTGGAAGAACTCAAGACTGATAAGCAATTAGATCTATTGATTCGATAACTTTAGTATCTAAAATTCACTTAAAATCTTAACAAGAACAATGAACTCATTCTTGCTAGTCTCTTTCGCATTCATTATGATAAATGTAAGGATCATCAAAACTGTCCTTGCCGAAGGTATATTTATGATTTTATCTATTTTTTTATTTATATAAAAGGAGATAGCATTTATATGATCCATCAACTAAACAATTTGGCAATACTGATAATTAAATGCATTAGGATGATGTTTATTTTAAATATCATTTAATGTAGTTGCTTAAGAAAGGAATAGGGAAATTCAATAACTCTCAATTAATCTAACTATCTTATCTATTTTTTAGTTTCTAAAACATGAACCTTGTGGCTTAGATTTATCTTTCTCTTGGATAATTTCGAAAAAAGTTTAGTATGAACCTATCTATTAGTATCTAGTTCCTGATTTTCGTGATTCTGAAACTAATGAATGATTGGATCACATCTAATAATACTCGAAACAAGGTAGCTAACAGAATGTTGATAGAAAATATCCTTATTTATGATTAAGGTATCAACAATCTTAGATCCAATATCAATTCTTCTCTTTCTTATTTCAGAGATTTATGGGAAGCTTTATAAGAATCAGTCCCAGATCTCAAACTTTTAGCAGATATTTGTGATAAATGTATTAGTTAAATTAGATCCATTAAGAAAATTTATTTAAATCAATAGAAAATTAATAGTTAAGGCATGGACTTAAAAATACTCATGATATTATTTTCAGATTTCATTGTCTTTGATTAGACTATTAAGGAATAAGTAGAGAAAGAAATTAAAGAAAAATAGTAAATAGTCTTGGAAAACAGTATGATAGTCGATTTAGAATTTTTTAGTAAAAATGTCGATATTTTTGAGAAGAATAGTATTGGACTAATGATTAATAATGAAAGAGATAAGTTGGGATAGATTACTTGGGTTAGTCAGAATGTTTAACAAATGTTGGGTTATACTAAAGCTGAGATTGAAACATAATAGGTAGGAATGCTTATGTTGCCAAATTTTTAATATATGCATCATATTTATCTATAGAATTTTTATATAAACGGTAAGTCAGTTGGCATCAACAACATTAGGTAACATAATTAACATAATTTTTCATACTCATAATTTTTTATTTTTATTTTGATCATTTATCAAATTATATTTATTGATTCATTATATTAACATTAGACACCTTTTTGGAATCGATAAACTAAACTATCTTTTCAGTTGCAATATAGTATACAAACTAATTCCAACTTATTAAGAAAATTATGATGCTTTCTAATTGATGGCTTTCATTTAGAAACTTAACATTGACGATTATCTAATAACTGATATCAAGGGAGATATTATAGCTTTTGGTTAAAAAGTCAGTTAAATAGTAGAACTAGATCCAGCTTTCATTAATGCTAACCTTGTAAATATTTAACTCATAGTACCTAAATTAATGATTTATTTCAAAAATATATTTTTATCTTAATTATAATCCAATTCAATTGATATCAAAAACTAAACTTAAAACTAATAACAAAAAAAAAATCTAGAAATTGAAGATATTGAGTTTGTCTTATAAATTCCTCATGATTTTAAAGAATTTATAATCAAATAAAATAATCACTATCAAAACTTTAAAATAAATTATTATAATAACAAAAGTTACAATCAAGATTAAATTGCTGTTATTTGTAATACTTTAGATATAAATATACAAAATATTCTATTTAATTAATGGAAATTAATTATAAAAAAATTGTTTTCTTAATATTAAGAAATGACTTAAGAAAATAAAATAAAAACATCTTATTAAGTCAAAGCATAAATTATCTAATAAAATTATTTCAATGATAATTTATAAATTGTTGTTATTAAAATAATTAATATTTAGAATAAAACTCTAGAACCGAGATTTGAAACAGAGCAAATTAAAAAAAATTGTCTATTTATCAAAAAATTTTGTAAAAGTATTATGATTATAGAAATTAATTAAAAAAAAATAAATAAATAAGATGATCAATAGAAAGAAGGAATATATTTAAATGACAGTCAAATTAGCAATTCAGAATTTTAATTGAATTGAGAAGAAACCATGGTAGAGGAAAAACTTTTATATGAAGAAATAGATAGTAATTAATTGAAAAACTAATAAATCAAAAAGAAATTACAATTGCAATTAAATAAAATAGTCTTATTATAAAATAAATAGAAAACTTTTTTAAATAATAGGAAAAAATCCATTTTTCAAGTTGAAAACAAACAAGAAAAGCTTAAATAAATTATTTTGCAATCAAAATTAAATTAAAGTAAATAAGAAGTCAATTAATAAGTTGAATAAAAAATTGGAAAAATATTTTAAAATCTTGTCTCATAAATAATGAGTTAAAGTCAATAAACTAAACCAAAAAATTAATTAGATTAAATAATACAAAAGCTAAAATAATAAAATTAAATCAAAGATTAAGATTAATAATAAATAAAAAAAAATATAAAAAATAGTATCTTATTATCGCCTTTATCATAACTATTTAAATAAACTGATAGTTTATAATCTAATAATAATAATAACTAAAATTAATCTTAAAACCCTTTCTGGTAAAAATTATAAAAGCTCTAAAAAAGTAATGTAGAACCAGAATAAATAGAATTTAAAATAAATATAATAAAAGAATCAGATTAAAAAATAGAAAAAAATATAAATATAATAAAGAAAGAAAAAAACTTAAAGAATAATAAGGGTAAAATTTCATTTGTGATGATAATTAAAATAAAGAAGAAAATTTAAAGAATAAGAAATAGGATAAAATAATAATAATTAATAAACTTAATAAATAAGATGAAATAGAGAATTAAAACTTAATAAGAAGAGAATTTGAATAATCCTTAAATTAGATATATGAAAGCAGTAACATTATTATAAGAATTAGATGTGAATTTAAATAGTGATTAAGATTCAGATGTTAATTTGTTAAAGACAGATCAATCTTAAACCTTATCTGAAACTAGCAGCAGTAGTCAAGAATCAAAAAAATCAATTAATTTGATGACATTTATGAATAAAACAATCAATGTAACTCGAGGCACATTATAATAAAGTCAAATTATTAATACTAATGATAATATTAATAAATTCATTAATACTTAAAATGATTATAACAATAATAATAATGATGATAACAATCATAATGATGAAAATATTTACAATCAAAATAAAAAATAAAACGATAGCTCAAAAGCTTTATAGATAATAAAAGAAAACTTATAATAATAAAAAGTTAACAAAATTTTATTATATTCAACAATATTCATATTGATAATAGTAATGATTGTGACTATAATAAGTGTGATAGATTTAATATAGAATAAAGAATATTTAGAAGAAATAAAAGACAATTTATTTTTAATATAAAAGGTAAGTTATTATTCATTAACATTAAACAAATTATACAATAATGTACTAAAAAAGAATATGATAGTAAATAAATATTGGTAGATATACAGAAGAGAAGATGATAAAATTTAAGAAGAAACTTTGAAAGAACTTAAAAATTAGTTGAGTTTTGATTTGAGTTACACAAAAAGTGTGGGTAGAATGGAAGGAACAGGACGAAATCTAAAATTCATAAACGGGATATAAAAGTTTTATTTTTTTAAATACTTAGTAAAAGAGAGTGAATTGAGTCTTTCTAGAAACGGGACATAATTAGATTTCGAAGGAGTGATGTGAGTGTTAATAAATGCATTTGATAATTGTGTTAATCTTTCGCTTGATGCTTATTCTGATGAAAACATATCAATTAACTCTAATTTGAAATTAATAATAGACAACTATTCTCTGATAGACTAATCCTTCTCACAAAATATAAAACACCTATCCACCTTCTATTAGTCTTCATTAGATAATTTATTATAATAACTTATCATCTTCAATACTATCATTTACTTTCTACTCCTTTTCAGTCTCTCCCTCCTCTTCCCTGTTATAATTAATTAAAAACTGTAGATTCAGGATGCACTCATCCTATTCACTAAAATTAACTTATTAGACATCGATTTCTATCTTAATCACTTCAAAAGCACTCTTAACATCTTCACCAAACTTGATAATGACCATAAGATTTATAAACAAGTATCTCTAAGATATAATAAACTGTTTGCTGACTATAAAAGGAGGAAACAGAATAACAATATCATCAATAGAATCAGATAGTATAAAGGAATAAGTGTCAATAAATTCATGCTTTTTGCAGTCTTTCTAGCTATTTTATTTATCTTATTACTCGTATTAATTATAAAGGACATTTACCTTTTACTCTTTATATCCAATCTCTCAACTTTTAAACTTTAATACTCTCAATACAATTCTATTGTCTATTAGTCATTTAAAACTTTCATTGATTTCTAGTTGCTAGTAAAGAATAATAATAATAATCCTTTATACTATCTCAATCTATAATAAGATAATACAAATCTCTTTCAACTAATACAGTTACTCAAACAATCTCAGAACATTTACGATATTTATAACAATAATAATAATGATTAATATGTTATCTCATTTTTCACCAAAAATATGTGTCAATTCATCGATGAATATCAATCAAATCTCACTTACTTAATTCCTAGTTATAATTATATCATAAACTCTTAATGCAATCTAACACTACTTTAAATTTATTTTGATAATAATGTTTATATCCCTAACTATTTTCTATCACAATATGTTCTCATCAATAATGCTCTCAATACTATAAAATCTAATTCTAATGCAACTTTCTTAATACAAAATCTTAATGATTTCAATCTTTATAAGAATTTTATTATTGCTCCCAATATTCAATATTCACTCTAAATTTTTAATCAAAAAATCTATTATACTGTTATAAATCAAATAGATACATAATTATCTTTCAAACAGGTTAAATTTTTATTTATTATCTATATTTTTTATTATTTATCTTATATAAATTTTAGAATATTCTAATTTTGTTTATTTTTGTTTTTTGGTTTTTCTTTATTTTTTTGTGGATTTAATAAGTCAAGCAATTAAATAAAAAGTCAAAATGGATAAATGGATATATTTTATTAATTCCAATTAGAATTATTAAGGAAAGTTAGTTTCTTAAAAATTGGCTTAAATCGAAAATTAATATTAGTTAAACTATCGACTAATGATATATTTAATTTTTTTTAATATCAAGATTAATTATAATTTTAAATTTATTTAAATACACAAATTTTTTATATTAATATTATATACAAATTAGTATTTTAAAATTTGAATTTAAATTATGGATTAAAGTAGCATAAATTCTGAAAAATTAAAATAAATGCATTAATTCTTGGATATGGAATTATAAGGACTTAGGAATTTAACATCTTCATATAATAATTCAAAAGAATCTTAATAAAATTCAAACTTATCATCTAAATTTACTAATTAAGATATTTAAAATGATAGTAATTTATCTATAAGCTAATTGGAGAATTAAAATAATAATTAAAGAAAAAAAGAATAAATAAAAATAAAAAGCAGTAATAAATTAAATTGTGACATTAATTTATTATAAAATCAAATAAAAACATTAGAAAGTAAATTATATAAGCAGAATGATAATAGCACCGATGAAAGTGAATTTTAAGAATCAATAAATAAGCATAAAATATATAAAAATAGAATTGAAAGTAATGTAATAATTGAATAGGATTCGGAATAAGAAGCTTAAGAATAATAATAAATATATAAAAAATAAAATTTATTTTAATAAAAATAATAGTATGATTCTCATTAATATTCTGATAATAATAGTGTTGAAGATTTATATGATCAAAATAACTTTTATGATAGGTCTATAAAAAATTAAGTATATACTCCTGAAAGTTAAATTAATTAAGAAATCGATAATTATATTGATAATAAAGAATTTATGGAATCTAATAATTAAAAAAGCAATCCAAATATTATTTAAAAATCAAATGCTAACCTAAGACCTAATCAATTCTATTAAGTAAAGTAATTACTATAAGAAAAAGAAAAGGAAAGGGAAAAATTAGAAAAGCAAAATAAAATAAAAATTTAATTGAATGTATAAAGCAAGAAAAAAAGTAGATAAAATAGTATTTAAATTAGTTAAAGCAGTGATAATGAGAAATAATAAAAAAAAAAAAAAAAGAGAAATTCAAAGTAAAATTCAAGCAAGAAAAATAATTAATTGGAAAAAGAATTACAGGAAATAGAAAATGAATTGAATAGATCATAAAATAGTAAAAAATAAACAGCTTTAATAAAGAGGTCCTTATCAAAACAATCAAAACAAGAAAGTATATATAAATGAATTTTAAATATTATCAAAAGGTAGTAGATCAATTGATTCATAAACAAACGGATTTAAATAAACAAAAGATAAAAACAATGAAAATATTTTGAAATAAAAAATAAATAAACTCAGTCAATAGTTAAAAGAAGTCAACAATAACCTTATTAAAGAAAGATAAAATAATTATGATTTGAAATAAGAAATAGAAAATAAAAATAGAAAAATATAGAAAATGGAAATGCAAATTAAAAAAAGTAAATTGATTGAAACTGAAAATGAAGAACTTTTAGACTCTTTTGAAAAAAGCGAGTATATCAGATAATAACAAAAGAACTTAATAAATCAATATAAAGAAGAGATTAAACTGTTAAAAGACTCATCTTTAAATTCGGATCCAAAAAGAATAAAACAGGATAAAAAGACGAAAAAAAACATAATAGACATAAAAAAATAATGAAAGCATAAAAATAATATTAAAATAATGTGTAATATATAATTAAATAATAATATTTATTATTCTAATAATTATAAATGGAGGAGACAATAATAAAAAACAAGATGGAATTCGGATTTGTAGATTATAATATGATTAGTATAATTAGATGGAAGGATAATGAAATATAAATGGACATGAATATTTTGAAAGTAATAGATGACCCAAATGAGTAACTGGAATTAGTAGTAATAGTTATTAGTGATATTTAGTTTGTAGAGTAATTAGGAGAAATGTTGAATTTAAAAAACTTGGAAAAAGAATTGGAAGAAGATAACATGTGAGTGTGGATGGTGGATACTCCTATTTATGAATAGACATCCAAAAAGAATATTTACCTTCTATTCGCTTTTCATAACCTTGATCAATCCACTCCCACTTAAATTATGTCATTTAATTCTTTACTTCTCTTTTTATCCACCCAGATTTACTTCCAATCCTATGAAAACCTCTTTCTTTTCTTCTAAACCATTAATCTATTCTCTAATATCCATCATCTCACAAATTTTCTCCCCCATATCTTTATTTTTAGAAATCACTCTAAATATGTTTAATAGCTTACAAATATCAATGCTAATCCTCTTTCTATTATAGATATTCATTTTAATATCTTTCAAAATAAATTTATTAAATCTTTTCATTCTCTCAAACTCAATAATTCAATTATCATACAAATTGCTCCTTGTATTATTAATAATCTTAATTAATCTATATTTCCAGACATAAAATTAATGTATTTTTTTTATTTAGAATTTAAGAGTCTAATAATTTATTATCAAATAATATTTCAAGTACAAAGAGAGTTAATATCTCTATTTCAATTATTAAATAAAACAATACCTACAAGAAAAACTAAATAATTTAAATTTACTTGATATTATGTAATTGATTTTGTAATATACTATTATTTTCTAAAATAGTTAATTGAATTATACTTAATTTTCTATTTTAAAGTATATATCAAAAAATATCGAAGAAAAAAGATTCAAAAAAATTATCTCGTAAATCGAAAATGAATTTAGTGTTCTTAAAATTTTAGAAGCTTGTTATTAACTCAAATAACAATATTTTAATATTTTATTGGATGAAAAGATAGTTTAAACTTAAAATATTTTGTCTAAAAAATTTGATGAATTTGAATAATAAATTTTAATTCAAAATGATTATCCTTTATGACTTTAAACGGAGTATTTTAAATATCAGAATTTTTAGAGATTATGACATAATATTTGATATTTAAAATGATTATCATTAAATCATGAAAGATATTTTTAAATCAAAATATCTCAATATTATACATATTGCTTAATTCGAAAGTGAAATTAATTTGGAAAATTATTAACGTCTGATTAAATAAATTACAGAAATGATTGATTAAAAATAAAATAATTTCTCTACAAGTGAAAAAAATCTTATTAGTATTTAAGAATAAGTATCTTATTTATTATTTAAATATTAGAATGCTTAGTTGTAAAATGATATATAAAATTTAACAGTTTCAAATCATAATTTAAAAGAATAATTATCAATATTAGATAACTAATAGTAAATTTAATATACTATATCCAAGATAACTATAAAGTCAATATTAAAATCTTTACAACTAAATTTTAGAAAAGGATAAAGAGATCCTAATACTCCTAAAAAAGAAAAAGAAAAAAAAATGAAACTTTATTTATTTAGATAAATGAAATAAAAATAAATGAATTAAAATTTATTTTATATTTATGAATAAATTAATTAATTATAATAAATATTAATATTATACTAAATTTAATAAATTTTATTCCATATTAACAAATTAAATATTTAACAATAATTATTATTGATATTAAAAGCTTAAATAAATAGTTAGTGTGATATTAAATTAGAAATTGTTAATAATAAATAATAATGGTTGTATAAATAATAAGATAAAATATAATAATTATTAATAATATATAACAATATAATGAGTTCTAGCCTTAATGACTTCACAATAGAAAGTAAGTTAGGAGAAGGAGCTTATTCTTCTGTTTATCTAGTAAAAAGATTAGCAGATGGTATAGAATACGCGCTAAAGAAGGTTAAGATAATGAATTTATCAGAAAAAGAGAAGGAAAACGCTTTAAACGAAATACGAATTTTGGCAAGTATAGAGCATGGAAACATAGTGCAATACAAAGAAGCATTTCTTGATGATAACTCAAATTAACTGTGCATTATAATGGATTATAATGATAATGGAGATTTATATTAGAAAATAGTGGAATAATAGAAAAAAAATCAACTAATAAAAGAGGAGGAAATATGGAATATTTTCATCTAAGTTACATAAGGATTGAATCTATTACATAATATGAAGATTTTCCATTGAGATCTTAAGAGTGCAAACGTGTTTCTGAACAAAAATGGAATCGTTAAATTAGGAGATATGAATGTGAGTAAAGTGGCTAAAAAAGGATTATTATTTACTTAAACAGGTACTCCTTATTATGCTTCTCCTGAAGTATGGAAGGAAAAACCATATGATAATAAGAGTGATAT
>Ga0315908_10002053_pt1 | contig 14907 bp, 8 predicted proteins | sample LakEriMetagenome_12_FD_203520 | JGI IMG/M metagenome (GOLD analysis project Ga0315908, IMG submission 203520) | Freshwater fungal communities from buoy surface, Lake Erie, Ohio, United States - Buoy 4 MA124 | ecosystem: Environmental > Aquatic > Freshwater > Lake > Lake biofilm | place: USA... | reverse complement strand
ATTTCCACTGTTGATAGGAATTTTGCACGATATCATTCTGAAGTCAACATGAAAAAAGATCTTAATGATGCTCATTAGAGTATTTATTAGATGGTCAGGAATAGTTTTGAGGTCTTTAATTCTATTAGTTCAAGGTATCCTTAGAGAATCATTGTCTATAGGGAAGGTCCTAGTTCCGGACAAATCAAGAATATTCTTGAACAAGAAGTCTAGTCCATTAAAAAGGTCATTCATGATTTAGGAATGAATTGTAAGTTGGTTTTCATTGTAATTAATAAATAAGTTTCAGCTAAAATATTCAAGGTCATAGAAAACAAATCATATTCCAATCCTAATAGTGGAACTATTATAGACTCCATTATTGTAGAGCCTGGCTCATTCCTTTTGGTTAGTTAAACTAACAAGCCAGGCTAAGGAATTTCCCACCCTGTTAAATACTCTATTATTTATAATGATTATGGTTAGGATCAACAAATTATAAGACAATTATAAGTTTTAACTTTCAAATAATCACATATGTATTTTAATTGGACAGGAGCTGTAAAGGTAATCTTAATATATTTTATTTTTAATCATTTAAGGTACCATCACCTTGTTAAAATGCTAATATTTTAGTTAATTTCTTTGGAGAAAGATTTAATAGCATAAACATTAATCCGGAGTTAATCAAAAAAAATATTTAATATTATATTTGAAAGAATTAATTTACATAAAATATAAATTCAGTATTATTTAAAGTTCTAATTTAATAAATTTTTAATATATAACTATCAAAATATTTAAATTATTATATTAAAAAAATCTAAAGATCGAATTGATTTTTTATAAAAAATCATTTCAAATCTTAAATCTCTTTTAAATATACTAAATTTTGAAGAATTAATAAATTTTTAACAAAAATAAATTAATTTTAATTCCAAAATATTATATTCACGTTTTATTATCAAAGTTTTTATAATTTTTTTTAACATTTATTAATATTATTTTACTATCTTGAAATTAATTAAAGATAGTATTTTTTATTTTCTTTATTTCATTCTTTGATTTAATAAAAATTGTATTTAATAGTTACATTTCAAATAAATTATTTAAAATTAAAATGAAAAAAAAATAAATCTTTAATAAAATTAAATATTTATTTTAATTTCTTAAAAATTTAATTTATTTTTTCCTTAAAATTAATTTCCACTAAATTAAAAATGTTGATTGTATGTATGATTCTTATATCATAAAAAATTTATTTATTTAATATCTTTAAATATATTATATTTTTAAAATTTATTATAACTAAATATACTTATATTAAGAATTTTAAATTCTATAAATAAAATATTTAACAAAAAATAATTAAATGGCAGATAAAATTTTATTTTAAATTGATAATAATTATATAGGAGAAAAAATTATTTAATGTTGTGTCAAAAAAACAAAATAAATATTTAGTATATCTTGATTGTTTTCTGAATATGTTGAAAGATTTTTAGTTCTTGATTTAAATCAAATGTCTTTTTTTTATAAAGAAAAAGAAAATTCATAAAAATAAACTTATATAGATTTAAAAGTAATTTAATTTATAATTATTAAAATGAAAATCATAAATATAAATTAATTAAAGGATATAAATTAAATTAGGCTTAAAGATGTAATGGATAAACAAAATAATAAAAATTTGATTTTTTATTAATTGACTATTGATACTAAATAAAGAAATTTCTATTTTAATTTTAATAATCATATTAAATCAAATTAATTTATTGCTGGATTTAAAGCAATTTAATTAAAAAATTAATTAGTTAATCCTTTTAAAAGTAATTTTAAAATATATATTAATTTATAAGTTTAATTTTAATAGGATTTTAGTAATTATTTTAATCAAATAACTTAATAAAAAGAAAATCAAGTAAAAGATAAAGATTAAAATTTAATTTGAAATATAAATTAAGAAATATAAAAAAATATAAACAAATAAATAAATAATCAAATCAATTTACAATAAATTAAGCTAGAATAAAAAAATGAAATTTCAAATCAAAATTATCAATAAAATTATAAATGTAAATATTATAAAATAATTTATTAGTCTTATAAAATTCTAATAAAAAAATTTAAAATAATAATTTCTTAATAATTGATAGTACTATCTAAAATAAAGATAATAATTTAATTTTTACAGAAAATAATAATTAAATTAATGAAAAATTAAATTTTATTGCAACAAATGATGATTAATATAATTCTAAATGGGAATTTAATTTAAATAATAATTGTTAATATATAAATTAAACAGACAGTTTTCTAGATAATTAACAAAATCAAAATACAAAATACTTTATTAAATAAGATAAGAATGATGATTTTAATAAATAAAATGAAAATTACTAAATTGAATTAAAGCATGAATAATAAGAATAAAATAAAAATCAAATCACTATATTAAAAAATTAAAATGAAGAAATATAATAAATTAATTCTTGGGATGAAGATTTTTGATATTATGAAATTATTTTTATAAATAAAATATAAAACAATTAATAATAAAAATGCAATAAATATATTCATAAACATTAATAAAGGAATAATGTATTTAATGAAGCTACAGATATAATATTTTTGGTAGGATGAAAGGAACATTTATTACATTTTTTATTAAGATTATAATTAAAATCCAAAGATTCATAATATCCACTTGTTATACTATTAAATGTCTAAGCTTATTTAAAATTAAGTTCATATTGATGGTTCATGTCAGCATTTTTATTTAAAATATGAAATTTATTATTAAAACTTCCAGTCAAAATTAAATCACTATCGGGTCCAGATGAAATGTCAAATTATTCAAGTATTTATTCATTTTCATATAATTCAAATAATTTTGATTTTATAGGCTCATAAATATTTGTTGTACTAAAAACTTTGTTCGGCATGTTAATATCCCAAACCTATTATTTATCAATTATTTTATTTTTAAATATATATTATAATATAAAATATGATTATTTTAAATTCTTTATTTTTTTAAATAAAATTATATTAATAATTCTAAATTTAATAAAAAGATTATAATAGTAAAAACATAAATTGACCCCAATATAAGATTAAATATATAATTTTATTATATGTGAATAATTTTGAATTTTTTTATGACAACAATAATTTAAAATACATAAAAATTTTAACCTTTATTGTTAAAAAGTCTCTAGCAAATATATATTTATTATTAGCACTAAATGAAATACTGCCAATAGATTCAACAATATCACTAAAGAAATTTCTTTTGACTTGATTGTTTTTATCAGTAAAACTAGTAGCTTAAAATGAAAAATATTAATAAATAAATACTGCTTTTGTTAGATAGAGCACTTTTTCTAAGATCACATAATTCCACTTTGCCCTAACTGGTAGCATATAAAAGCAAATTATCGTGATTGGGACTGTACTTGGAACAAGTAATAACTTCTTAAACTTCATTTAAGTTTTCAGGTTTAATATCAACAATGTTGAAAGCATTGGTTGGCTTCTACATACTCCACATATTGATTTTAAGATCATCGTTACTTATCAAGTACTCTTCAGTGCAAGATAAGCTGATGCTTTTGATAAAAAAACTGTGCAAATTAGGGAAAGTTTAAGTCAGACTCGGAATCCATCCCTTTTCCACTACTTCTAATTGCGGGATCTGTACATCCTGGATTGATTCAATTTTTGCTTTATTATTTAAAGATATTGATGTGTTCTTATTTGTTTAATTTTCTTATTAGCTTTTATTATTTTCTGCTTTCTTTTTTATCTCCTTATTTTCTAATTTCCATACTTTTATAGTTCAATTGTTTGTTGAAATTATTTATAAGTTTTTTCCTTAAGGCATCATCCATTAAATACAATTAAGCTTTTCATCTATATTGACTGATTTTAAGTAGTCAAATTCTTTTAAATGTGATTAAAGTTCTGTCATATAAACGTAATTTGCTGTTTTATCTTTTTGATGTTCAAAATCTTCGAATAAAATTAATCTGCCTGCTTTATCTCCCAAAGCTAAATATCTATTATTAATTAAATAGATTTATTTTTTTACTTTCCTGTTTTATCAAATTATAAACATGATATTATATCCTATTCTTGTGCTTTATCCATTGATATTTAATCACCAAATACTTATATTCGTTTAAATTCTTTATTTTTCTGAGAATCTTCTAATTCTTCGCTCATTATATAAAATTTTCACGATGTTTATTTATAATACTTAAATTAAATATTATCAATATTCTATTACATAATAACTATTTAACATTTGAATAAAATTTAGAACAACTATAATTTAATTTAAATACTTAAAGATTAATTTAAACTAATTTATAGCATTTTCATTAAATATAATTTTTAATAAATATGAATGTTAAAATTTATTTTTATTTATTGGTAATTCATAATTAAATTATTATTTATTATAATTTTTAAATAAATTTTACATATTAATAATATTAAAAATAGTTTACAAATATCTTTAAAATCTTAAATCTAATTATTTATTAAATAATTTATCAAATTATTTTATTTTTCTTTTAATTATTTCTCATTACATTAGGTAGTACTAACTTATTTAGCTCTTTTATAAATAAAAATAATTTTACCATTATTATTATTTAGTTATTTTTCATTATTAAAAAATATATTAATATAATTATTAATCTAAATATCCATCTATTAATCTCCAATGATTTTTTTTTTCTTTTCTTTTTCTTTATCTTTGGTTTGATATATTTTATTAAGTTAATTTACATTATTACTTCCTATTTTTTTATTAGGAAGATTTTTATTCGTTATATTAACTGTTTTAACCAAATTTTTTTATTATTATTTATTTAATGAATTTAATGTTAGAGTTCTCACATTTAATGTGTTTCCTGAATTTATAATTTAAAGAGGAGCTGAATTATTTAAAGTATTATTATTAATTATTACTTTTTCTTAATTTGTTGGATTATTTCCTTATTAATTAAGATTATTAACTGTTATATTAGTATTGTATATTTTTTCCAGTTATATTTTATAATCTATATTTTTATTACTATCTGTTTTTTTTAGAGCATTAAGTTATCCCGATTGTAGTTACTATTGCTAATTATTATGAGACTCCTATTGTTATTTTAGATTTGATATTTATTATTGCTATTATTGCTGTTATAATTACTATATGTTAGATTAAGTTTACTATTACTACTACTACTATTATTAGGTAGGTTACTGAATCTCTTTAGGTTTATGATTAGAAGTGGAATTTTCCTTCTATTTAATAGTTAAAGGAAGATGGTTTTCTTTGAAGTAGATATTTTTGATTTTTTGCTCTGCAGTTTTTTCTCTTAACTTAGCCTTAGTATTATCTTTATTATCCTTATTATCATGAATATCTTTATCTTATTAATGATTTAGCTTAATGAACCTGAGAATAGGAGCAAAGCTATTGACCTTGGAGCCATGCTGAACAACTCTCAAATATTTATACTAATAATGATTTTCATCATCCTCATAAATACTTTATTATTACAATCCATAGGCTCTATTATAAACACTAATAATCTATCCAACTAATGGAATCTCATGCCTCAAATACTAATAGACAATAATCATGCCTATTCCTAACATTAATTCACTTTCACAGATACTATTGTGTTTCTATTGTTATTGTTGAAGCATATTTATCTGTTATTAATTAGATCCTTTGTTTTCCAAACATTCTTGAAGTTATTGGTTAAGAATTCTTTGTTGTTTATCTTCTATAAACCTTAGTTCTGTTGAGTTACAATAGTATCCTAAAGCTACCATTACTAAATCGTATAAATGGCTGAATTTATATCTTTTATCTGTTTCTAACTCGTTACTATATTCGATGAACTTCATTCTTTAAGGCTTCATTTGTAATACGCTTAGTATTGTTTAATCGTATATTATGTGATCTTCATCTATATCTTCAAATAAAGTTTTCATGTTCATTTGTTTCTCTATATCAATTTAATTATTTTGTAATTCTTATATCATGTTTTCTATCATTATTTATAAATCATCAATGTTTTTTTTATAAACACTTTTTTAACTTTATTTATTTGTTATGTATTATATTTCATCCTTTATTTAACTATTTATATTATATAAATAACTTATTATTTTCATTTATTTTTATTCTTCTTCGCTTAATTTTCTTTCTATATCAGCAATATTTTGCTGTGTATTAATAGTTTATTATAAGTTTTAAACATTTAAATTATGTGTAACAGGTCTATTCATACTTCCACTTCTTTATTTATTGTCAAGATCCTATTATTATTATTACTACTATTATTATTACTATTATTATTATAATTACTATTATTATAATAACTATAAGTTATTAAATTATGGCTATTACTGTTATTGAGATTACTACCTGAAGTTAGTTTTTCTAAGTATGAAATTATTGCTATTATTATTTTTAACCTAAGTCCTCCTATGCGACTTAAAGGTAATGTTTTCTTTAGAATAGAATGACTCTTTATGTGAATAATGCTAATAAATTTTAAATACAATGGAAAACAAAGAAGAGAGAAAAATATAATAACTAGCATCACTAGCTTTCCTACTGAATTCCAATGCTTCATTATTCTTAGCCAGTTCACTAAGCAAAATACAGATCTAGAAATCAATGAAACTAGAAATCTTTACAAATTGTTGTTCTTATTAGATATTATCATAAATTTATTGTAAAGTCATTTTTTCTAGACTGTTTTTACCAATTATTGTGAATTCTTCCATCAGCAATTGATTCACCTAGATGAAAGATGTGTAACTTTCTTCTAAGAAACCTACTCTGTAATATAAAATGGCTAAGTTCAATAAAACTTATATACTATCATACCGAAATTTTTTGGGAATTTTTTTGAAGCTATAATGAATAGCATTCACTAATTACTCTGCTTAAGCTAATTCTCTTGCACTTTCTATGAAATTAACTTCACTTAATAATTGGACTCCTTTTTCTGAAAATTCTTACAGTTTTGCACTTATTTCAATTTCTTGCAAATAAATAAAATCTGGTTTCTATTAAATTAAATTTATGTCGTGTTCTGGAGGGATTATTACTACAGGTTTAGATTGAGAAATCATTGCTAATACCTTTTATATTTCGCTTTCTTCTTCCTCTTCTTAAGACGATTTATCATATTAATAATCTTCATCAGATAAATTTTTATCTTCTGACTCGATCTCTTTTTATTTTTATTACTATTATTATTCTTTTTCAATCTCCTTATTCTAATTCTCATCCTAATTATCAGTTACTTAATCCATTATAATTATTTAAATACCTTAAAATTAATTATTATAATTAAATAGTTAATTCCTTTTATTATATTTATAATTTAATTTATTTAATCAGTTGTTAATTTTATTTGCAAATATAAAGAAGCTATTCTAAATTTAATATGAATTTATTTATAAAATCAAAAGATAACAAACTATTAGAATCAAATGGAAAAAGTAACATATTTACTTAATTTAAGTTATATTATAATAAAATGATTTTCAACAATTTTATGATGATAAAATTTAATATTAATTAAATATTAATTTAAGTAAGAAATATAATTAAAATATTTTTGAAAAATAAGATTATACGAAACTAAATAAAGAAAAACATTAGTATTATTTAAATTGATTAAATTAGTAAATAAAAGAAAAATAATTATTAAAGCAAAGTTAAATATTATAAGAATAATAAGAAGTAGTAAATTTTATTAATTTATTAGGAAATAATATTTTAAAATAAAATCGAATGATAACAAAAAGAATTAAATAATTAATTTTAAATAAGAAAATTAAAAAATAATTAAAATAATTCTTAAATAAATTAGATTTATCATAGTTAAAATAATATTTTGAAAAATTCATAAAATTAAAATGATTTGTAAAAATAAAGTATTGATGTTTTGCCATAGGTAAAAAATCAAAGTAATTAAAAAGATATTTAGATTTTAAAACCTTTATCGTTTTTTTAATATAAAAATTAATTAAACTACTAAAAAAATAAATTGATTGAGAATAATTTAAACAAAAGTAAATCTACAAACTTTTTATATGACCTTATTTATTAATCTGATAATTATTATTAGTAAGATTAAGATCATTAATATTCAAATAATTTTAATTAATTTTCTATTAATAATTAAAATATTTAAATTGATTAATTTAAATAAATTAATAGTCTTATATAAATTCAAAAAGAATTATAAGGTTAAATAAAAGAATTATAAGTATTTAAATTTTTATATCATTTAAGAAAAAATAAGAAATATAATAAATAAAAATAAAATAAAATAAAAATCATTAATCCTTATAAAAAAATTATATTTAATTACAAGATATAGATAATTATTAAAATATTGGATTATAAGAATTAGATAGTAAATATTTGAATATAATTATAAATGACTTGAAGTAATCATAAAAAAAAATTAATGTTAAGGATTAAATAACTTAAAAAAATATTGTTTAATAAAATATAAACAAAGATATTATGTAAGAAAATAATATTCCTCTGAATAATTTAAACAATTAAAATAGTAATTTTTATTATTTATATATTATTTCAATTAAATAATTGTATATTAAGGTCAAGAGTAAAAACAATTTGAATAAATAAAAACTGTATAATGAGAATTTTAAGATAATTTAAACTAATAATTATAGTATGCTCAATATACAAAAAATAGTTAATTAACTTCAAAATAAACAAATTATGATTAGAATTAAAATGATTTATATAGTTTATAGGTTTTTTCAGTTGAAACCCAAGATAATAACTTATCTTTAGATAAATAGGATGATTAATTACAAAACTATATTTAAAATGAACAAAAAAATTAAAATAAAGATGAATAAAAACTAGATTAAATATTAATACTATAGGATAATAAAACTATAAAGAATAATTTAGATGAAAACTTTAATAAACAAAATTAAAGTAACAAAAAAAATTAAGACAACTAATTTTATTAAAATAATTTATATAAATAAAATTGAATAACTTTTACTAATTTAAAAATTGGATAAAGTTAACATTAAGTTTTAAATGATTAACTATAAGATAAATAGTAAAAAACAAACTAAATTTCTATTGATTTTAAAATTTAAAATTAATAATATAAATAAGTAAAATAAATTATAATTTAATAATATTTTTTAAATTAAAGAGTCCTATAAATTCATTAATGTAAATAAATCTTTAAAAATCAAATATATTTGATAAACATTTAGAATTATCTTTAAAATAATAAAAATTAATTAATAATTAATTTTAAAAAAATTTATAAAGTTTAAGAAAAAATTCTTTTTAAGAAGCGGATTAACTATTATAAAGTATTCAAGAAATACAATCTAATTCATAAAAATAAAAAATACTATAATAAAAAAATTTAAGTCATCATAAGTTTTAAAAGATTTAAAAATAATCATGATTATAAATTACATTAATTTTATAGAGTATATTTTTAAATTATATTTTTCATTTTTATTAATATTACTACTCATTTTTTTTTATCCATTCCTAAAATAAATTTTCATCAAAATTTTAAAATCTAAAATTATTTAATTACATATTTTCAACTTAAATACTATTAGATTATTGGTTTGTAATTTTTTTATTATTATATTAAGTATAATAATATGATTATTATAAATTTAAATTTAATTAATTTTCCTTTAATTTTCTTAAAAATATTACTTTTATTTTTATTAATTTACTTAAAAATAATAATATGTTTATTATTTTATTCAATATAATCATTATTGAATAAATTTTATTAAAACTCATCTTTAAATAATTGATTGCTATTTAAATTATTATCTCTCTATAATTTATTTAGATTTTTAATATATATAAATTACATTAAAATTATTTTTTAACATTTAAAAAAATATTTTACTTTTTTTAATTTATATGTCACTATTTTTATCTTCATTAATTAATTAATTTGAGTCGTATAATTTATTTTATTAACTATATTAAATATTCTAGCTACAATCATATTGTTTTATAGTTTTAAAATATAATTAAGATATCGATTTTGATTATTATTAATTTGTAGAAAGTTTTTTTAATTAGTTTTGTTTTTTTTCTGTCATATATCAATAATTGTTTATTATAGTATTATATTAATAATATAAATAGGGTCAAAACATATATTTATTTTTTAATAGACAATTAATTTAAAAATCATTTAATTTAAAATTAAATATAAGAATGACTATAATAATTATATATCCCATAAAAATTAATAAATATTTAAAAAATAATTATTTAATAATATTTTTATATTTTAAGTGATGACTTTTATCTCACGACGTCTGAATAATGAAGACATCGTATATATCTCTGAATTTAAATTATAACTAATATTATTTATAAATATAATTATAACTGAATATTTTTATTAAAAAACATTATTTGATATTTTTATTAAAAAAGAAAATTATACTATTGACTAAAATAATATTCTATTTATATACTAAATTCATTAAAAATATTTAAAACTGATAATAAAATTAAATATTAATACCATATAAAAATCAATCAATTGCAATAAAATCTTTTTCATAATCTATTTATGTGATCTATGATGTAATTCCAGAATAATCTTATAATCGGTCTGGATTTTATATAATATCAGGAATAAATTGATGCTTATTATCAGAATATTATTAAATAATAGAATTAGAACAAGCAACACAATGATTATAATTTTTGTTATTGAGAATCTACAAAGAGTAATCATACAAATTACCTCTAATATACTAAGGGACGAATCCCAAATAACCAATTTAATTGTGATGATGATAAGTGTTTTAAATATTCATGGGAGGAGCATGTACTTTTAAAGGATGTGATACTAAACTAACAAGCATCTCCGCAGCAAGTCCACTAGCTATATAAGACACTCCTGGTCTGGTAACAGTACATTGCTGATCAAGAGTTCTATTGGAGACACTGTCGGTAGGAGCTACCACATCATTGCAAAAGTAACATCCACTTCTTTCATTGCAATTATTATCATTATCATTGTTTAACCCATGTCTGATGATGACATAAGAATCATAGCCGAGAGCAACAGTGATGACTATCTTTTTATGGACCTGACCCAAGAGAGTAGGCAACCACCTACTTTCCCTATTGTCAGTAACTAGGAATATAACATCATGTTACTTCAAAATTGTTTCCAACTCTTCAACTTCCTTCACTATTTCCTCTTTGTCCTTATACCTGTTGAAGTGTCCAGGCATAGTTATATTCAATTAATAACCTTTGGATTTTATGTTTGGATGGATTTCTTTTAACCTCTCTGAAGCTGTTTCTGCCTTCAGTCGATTCAATTTACTGTCCATAAAAGTGTATAAAGATTGTCTTACTGGATTGCTGTAAGATATTCTCCCATTGTCAATTAAATTTATTTCCTAGATCCCCCATCCTAATAAATTACGTGATAATTGACATCCTAATGTACCTGCTCCTATTAATAGACATTTTAGTTTAGATATCTCTTAAATGTCTAGTTCTGGCACTATTCTCCATTTCATCAAACTAATGTTCAAATTCACTGCATTTTATGCCATACTAATTTATTTTTATATTTTTTATTATTTATATTTAATTATATTTACATTTTTTCATCCATAAATTATTTCATGTCTAATTGCTTTATTTAATTATAATTATCAATAAATTTTTATTCTTCCTATAATTTAGAAAAATCTATTTATATTATTTATGAATTTTTAAATTAAATTTATGAATTTACAATTATTTCATCTTTTATTATAAACACATTTAAAGTTTTATTATTTTTAAATTTAATTAAATTATTAATTGTTGATAAATTAAAATTGTCATTTTTTTATTAAGCATCAAATATTAATAAGAATTATTTATCATTAATAGAGTATCCAGTAGGCTAAATTTCGTAAATCCCATCATCCTTTTGAATTATATTGACTTATTCAACTTAGACTTATTTTTCTATAATTAAATTAATCATATTTTAATATTCATCAATCTTAAATTATATATAATGAGCAATTACTTAATTTTATGGAATGTCTTTTAGTTGAATAGAATTATAAATAATATCATTTAAATTATATGAATTTAATGGAAAGCATAATCAATAATGAAACAAATGAGTTTTCAAATTCACATGACATATTATCTTAAACTAATTAATTGAATCATTAATTAAATCCACTAAGAATAATAAATAATTAAATTTAAATTATAATATAAATACTATTAGTCTAATCAAAATTGTAATCAATCAAATGTTCTAATTTGTTTAAAACTATGATTTAACCTTGAATGAATATTTCCAATTTTCCAGATGATTAATGAGACTATTTATTAAAACTGTAAGAGTCTAGTTACAAAATGTTTTTATTTTTTGTGAGTTCTTTTGGACTAAATTTTGCATAAATAGTTTAAAAATTTTCATCTAATTTCCACTCATTTAGTTTTTTCTAAATTGAAGAATTAATATAAATACTTAAGACAGTTGAGACCAAAATGCTTAGTCACATAGAAGATGAAAGTTGGAATATGACATGATAGATTATTATTATTATTATTATAAATATTATAACCTCAATATGATTGGATAATAATTTATAATAAAAGTGTGAGAATGTAGAAGATTTTTGAAAATAAAAATAATAATGATAATATTAATAAAGATATGATATGATGATAAAGCATAATAATAATGATAATTATGGTAATAATAACAATAATGAGATTATTGATCATTCGGTTTATAAGATGTCAGAGTCTCCGGCATCAATAATGGCCATCACGGACACGTTGTGATACTTACCGCAAGCAGTTCCGAGGGCGACGTTGTTTCCAGGATAGAGGTAGATTTTGACTTTGGCCAACATGGCATAATACTCAATCTAACTCTTTCTAATTGGGGGACAGTTATTAGAGATGAAGATCAATTTGGATTTGGCATTTCTGATGCTCTTCAATGTTGATTTAGTTCCCAATACTACCTTTCCACTCTTCATGGTCAAGGCCAATTTACCATTGATATTCTCAGCAGTATCTTTTTTCACCATTTTACTAATAGATATTATTAATCTTTATATTTTATAAGATATTCTATTTATCTATTTATATTCTTCATTATTTTTATATTATATTTATATTTGCTTTTACTATATTTAAATTATATTATATTTGTATTTATTATGGCTGAAGATAATTTAGATGAATTGACCAAAGTTAAATAAACCTTATAAGTTAGAGAACACCAATTGAAAGAAATGGCTACCATGATTGCAGATTTAAATGACTAATTAAATAATGTAATTATTATTTATTTATCATAGAGTCTACTCAAATAAGAATTATATTTTAAAGAAAATAATGAATTAAAAGAAAAACTCAAAAAAAAAACTCACATTGTAGATTAATATTCTTAAGATAAAGAGTTGATGTTTTCTAAATTATAATAATCTGAAAGAGAAAATGATAGATTAAAAAAGTAATTGACCAGTAATTATAATGAAAATCAAAATAAAAATATATTTACCAATATTTGGAGTAAATTAAATAAAAAACAAGAATTAATTAATGATTAAATTTAAGAATAAAATTTATAAAATTAATTATTTTAAAAATAGAATGATCTTATGGTTTAAAATCGAAATTCGGAAAAAGATTTGGATTAAGAAGTTATTATATTTTTATAATATTTAGGACATCTTACAAAAAATAAGGAACAATTTAGATTTAGAATGATTTTTATTAAATTGCTAATTATATTATTAATAATATTTTAGTATTAAATATTCATAAAAAAAAATAAATTATATGGTTCAAAAATAAAAAAAATAAATTCATTAATAATTAAAATATACATAACTATAAATTATATTTTCCTTATTAAATATATTATATAATATAAAAATGAAGTATTTTTATGTCTTAATTTTATATTTATTGAAAGAAATATTAAATTTGGAATTACCAAAAGTAATAATAAAAGATTAAGATGGATAAGAATATGAAGTAAAAATATATATAAAAATAATTTAACAAGACCTTAGACATAAATGATGATTTTTTCAAAAAAAATCATGTCAGTGATTATTAATTAAGAATAAATGAAGATGTAATAGAGCCAGAAGAAAAGAGAAATGAGTATATTAAGGAAGCAATAAATAATTATAAATTTGACAAATAGAGTCTAAAGTAAATAGGATTTATATATTATGATAAAAAAATAAGAGATTTTTTGAATGGAATTGAAGAAGATTAAGAAGAAGATAAATTGATAAGCAAAGATGAAAAGACAGAAAGGGACTAGAAAATGATAGAGAAGCTTGACAAAAATTAAGAACACATAACTAAAATAATTTAAAGTTAAAATGATATAATTCCATCAACTTTATTCAAAAAGAAAGCGATATAGCATAAAGTGGTTTGGGATATAAGTGATAGTATTTAGAGGAGCATAAATAAATATGTGGATGATTATGTGGATAAGATTAACAAGAATAGAAATTAGAAATATAGATTTATAGAATATGAAGTAAAAGAAGAATAGAAGGATTTCCCTCCTTTTGTGAAGGCAATAGTCAAGAAGGCATGGGCCAGTAGTTCTCTAGTCAATAGGTAGAAGCATTACCATTGTTATACTTACAGGTATTGTCGATGGTGGATATTCTTTTGTTAAAATAGATAGAGTTGTCATGCTTATTATACTTACAATAACTTTTAAGCCTCCAATGTTTTAAAATAGCAGTTATGGATGAGTATAGGAAATCACACTGAAAAAGATATTGTCACTTTCAAAATCACTCTTGATAAAGTATTATAAACATAATATATTT
>Ga0315908_10002052_pt1 | contig 14921 bp, 15 predicted proteins | sample LakEriMetagenome_12_FD_203520 | JGI IMG/M metagenome (GOLD analysis project Ga0315908, IMG submission 203520) | Freshwater fungal communities from buoy surface, Lake Erie, Ohio, United States - Buoy 4 MA124 | ecosystem: Environmental > Aquatic > Freshwater > Lake > Lake biofilm | place: USA... | reverse complement strand
GCAAAATAATAAAGCACTTATTTAAAAGATTTATAAAAGAGAAAAGATGGCATCTATAAAAGAACAATTCGAAATTCCTGGTAGACTAAAAACATGGTCCTACTCCTTAATTGGTATTGGAGGCGCTGTGTTATTGTATGGTATGTTTACCAAAGGATTTAGCAGTGACGAGCATGAGCAAGTTCATTTTTGGGGTACATTAATGTACAACACAATCTTCTGGACATTGATCTGTAACGCTGCTATGTTTTTCTTAAGCTTTAGTGCCATGGCACAAGCGGCTTGGATGCAATCCTTCCGTCGTGTGCCAGAAGCCATCTCTACTTTGGTACCTGTTTTTGGCGGTATCACTTTGATGGTTTTACTGTACATTATTTTTGGTCATAAGCATCATATCTACCATTGGTTAGATGCAGAAGCGGTGGCAAAAGATCCGATCTTAAAAGGTAAAGTGGGTTTCTTGAATCCTACTTTCTTTGTGATTTGGACCACTTTGACAATTGCATTATGGAGTTATTTTGGATATAGAATACGTCAGTTAAATAATCAAGCAGATTTGGAAACAATGGATGCACCGACTGCAAAAGCATTTAATATTCAAGGTATGGTGCGCTCTGGATTTTTCTTAGTATGGTTTGGTTTAACAGTAGCTTCTACCATTCCTTGGTTGTGGATGATGAGCATCGACGCACATTGGTATTCTACGATGTATAGCTGGTACACTTTCGCAAGTACTTTTGTTGCGGGGATGGCATTGATTGCATTATGGGTAGTGTACCTAAAAAATAAAGGTTATTTAGAGTTAACAAACAATGAGCACTTACACGATATCGGTAAGTTCATGTTTGCTTTTTCTATCTTCTGGACGTATTTATGGTTCTCTCAGTACATGCTAATTTGGTATGCGAACATCCCAGAGGAAACTGTGTATTTTAAGCACCGTGTTCAAGGTCCTTATAAAGGCATCTTCTTCCTAAACCTAATCATCAACTTTTTGGCGCCTTTGTTAATCTTAATGAAGCGTTCTGCTAAGCGTAATTACACATTAGTAGCATTCATGGCAGTTGTGATTATCTTTGGGCATTGGATTGATTTTTACCAAATGGTAATGGGTTCTTTGATGAAGGAGCATGTTGAATTAGGGGTGTTGGATTTTGGTATCCTTGCCTTCTTTGTAGGTGTGATGATTTTCTTTGTTGCAAAAGCTTTGGCAAGTAAACCATTGATTGCAAAACATCATCCATTCTTAAAAGAAAGTATTATACATCATACTTAGTTGTAACATTTGAAAAAAATTATTTAGCGTAAGAAAATAGAAATAAGATTATGAGTTTATATTTATCCATAGCAATTATCGCTCTCGTGTTTATTGTGATTTTTCAAATCGCAAAAGCAAGCGAGCACGTTTCTATCCTTAAAGGAGAAGAAGAAAGCCGTAAACAAAGTAATAAGATCAATGGTGCTTTAATGATCGTGTTTATGGTGCTAGGTTTTGTAGGTATATATGTATGTAATGAGTATCTTTTTGACAAGACTTTGTTAGCGCAAGAATCAGCAAGTATCCAAGGAGAAAAAGTAGACCAAATGATTTGGATCACTTTAATTGTGACAGGTATCGTATTTGTTGTCACTCAGATTTTATTATTTTGGTTTGCGTTTAAATACCAAGCAAATGACAACCGAAAAGTGTTCTTCTTTGCGCATAGCACTAAGTTGGAATTAATCTGGACTGCAATACCTGCGATCACTTTAACCGTTTTGGTTGTATTTGGTTTACGTAACTGGTTCTTCTTTACTGGCGAAGCACCTAAGAACGCGATGGTGGTAGAAGTAACTGGAAAACAATTTGGATGGATCTTCCGTTACCCAGGTAAGGACGCCGTATTTGGTAAAAAATATTACAAGAACATTGACCCAGCTGTGAATTCAGTAGGTATTGTATGGGATGATAAATTAGCACAAGACGATATTTTAACAGAGCAAACTATGTACGTGGTGAAAGGCACACCTGTTAAATTAATCATTGGTTCTAGAGACGTGATTCATGATGTAGGTTTATCTCATTTCCGTTTAAAGATGGACGCCGTTCCTGGTATTCCAACAACGATGTGGTTTACACCTAAGTTCACGACTGCAGAGATGAAAGAGAGAACAGGTAACCCGAATTTTGCTTACGAAATTTCTTGTGATCAAATGTGTGGTAATGGTCACTACTCCATGAAAGGGATTGTAGAAGTGGTTACGCAAGCAGAATATGATATGTGGATGGCGAAGCAAAAAGCGCAATACTTAGTGGCTTTCCCAGAGAAAGATCCAAGTAATGCACCTGCAGCAGTAGACGCAGACAAGGGAACAATGGGTGCTAAAAAAGTAATGGATAGCACTGCAAAAACTGCAGTAGCAAAAATGTAATTGACGAAAAAAATTTGTAGAAAACTATAATAATAGAAGGTAGAAAAATATTTAAATAAAACGGTATGAGTAACGAAACAGTAATTATTGAAGACGTTCATGTAAAGAGTGCAACAAGTCATGATGTACATGAACACGGGGATCATGGTCATCACGAACACCATGAAACATTCTTGTCTAAATATGTTTTTAGCATGGACCACAAAATGATCGCGAAGCAATTCTTGATCACGGGTATGGTTTGGGCAGTATTAGGTGGTTTGATGAGTGTACTTTTCCGTTTGCAATTAGGTTATCCTGATGCAAGCTTCCCTTTCTTAGAATCTCTTTTAGGTAAGTGGGCAAAGGGTGGTCAAATCACGCCAGAGGCCTATTATGCTTTAGTGACCACACACGGAACTGTACTGGTATTCTTTGTACTGACAGCTGGTTTATCTGGAACCTTCGCCAACTTCTTAATTCCATTGCAAATTGGAGCAAGAGATATGGCGTCTCCATTTATGAATATGTTGAGCTACTGGTTCTTCTTTGTAGCAAGTATTGTGATGTTATCTTCTATGTTTGTAGAAACAGGGCCATTCAGTGGTGGATGGACTGCATATCCTCCATTGTCTGCATTAGGAGATGCTTCTCCTGGTTCTAAAACAGGTATGGACTTATGGATTATCGCGATGTCTTTATTCATTGTCTCTTCTTTATTAGGCGGCTTGAACTATATAGCTACTATTTTAAACATGCGTACCAAGGGTATGAGCATGACACGTTTACCTTTAACAATTTGGGCATTGTTCTTTACAGCTGTATTAGGTGTATTGTCTTTCCCTGTATTGTTGTCTGGTATGATTTTATTAATTTTTGATAGAAACTTTGGTACTTCATTCTATCTATCTGATATTTTTGTGAATGGTGTAGGTGCTTTACCGAACGAAGGTGGATCTGCTATTTTATACCAACACTTATTTTGGTTCTTAGGTCACCCAGAAGTGTACATTATCTTATTACCTGCCATGGGTATGGTATCAGAGATTATGTCTGTAAGCTCTCGTAAACCAATCTTTGGTTATATGGCCATGTTAGGTTCTTTGTTTGCAATTGCTGCATTGGCCTTCTTGGTTTGGGCGCACCATATGTTCGTTACAGGATTAAATCCATTCTTGGGTTCTGTATTCGTACTATTAACTTTATTAATCGCGGTGCCTTCTGCTATCAAAGTATTCAACTGGTTGACAACTTTATGGAGAGGTAATATCCGTTTCACGCCAGGTATGTTATTCGCAATTGGTTTTGTGAGTTTATTTATCTCTGGTGGCTTAACAGGTATTTGGTTAGGAAACGCTGCTTTAGATATTCACTTGCACGATACCTATTTCGTAATTGCGCATTTCCATATTGTAATGGGTGTGGCTTCTATGTTTGGTATGTTTGCTGGTGTGTACCACTGGTTCCCTAAAATGTATGGTCGTTTCATGAACAACACACTTGGTTATATCCACTTTTGGGTAACAATAGCTGGTGCTTACTTGATCTTCTGGCCAATGCACTACGAAGGATTAGCAGGTATGCCACGTCGTTATTTTGATTTTAGTATTTGGGAAAGTTTCAAGCAATTCGCTGAATTGAATAAGTTTATCACGATTGTTTCTATGATTGTATTTGCGGTTCAAATCTTATTCTTGATGAACTTCTTCTATTCTATTTTCAAAGGACGTAAAGTGACTTCAGAAAATCCTTGGGAAGCAAATACATTAGAGTGGACTACACCTATCCGTCCTGGTCACGGTAACTGGGTTGGTGAAATACCAGAAGTACACCGTTGGGCATATGATTACGGTAAAGACGGAAAAGATTTCATTCCACAAACAACACCTGTTGGTGCGGATGAGTCGACCCACTAAACTGTGAAAGCAATTATAAAAGATTACGCGCAGTTGATGAAGTTCACCCTAAGTTTTACGGTGGTCTTCACCTGTGTAATCTGTTATCAGATTGCTCCAAATATAGTAGTGTTTGATTGGTGGAATATTTTGATCTTAACTTTTGCAGGTCTTTGTATTACAGGAAGTGCCAATGCGATTAATCAAGCAGTGGAAAAAGACACGGATGCACAGATGAAGCGCACAGCGAATCGTCCTGTAGCTTCCGGTAGAATGTCTCAACAAACTGCGTATACATTTGCTGTTATCGCTGGAATAGTTGGCGTGGGTTTAATGGCTTATCAATTCAATACCTTGTCTGCTGTGTTGAGTGCGTTAAGTTTGTTCTTATATGCTTTCATTTACACGCCACTAAAAAAAGTCAATTCAATTGCAGTGTTGGTTGGTGCTTTTCCGGGTGCCATTCCATGCTTGATTGGATGGGTTGCTGCAACCAATGAAATCAGTCCAATTGCAACCTTTATTGTAGATGGTAAAACTTATTCCAACGCGGGTGGTTACGCTTTATTTTTAATTCAATTTCTTTGGCAGTTCCCACATTTTTGGGCAATAGCTTGGGTGTCACATACAGATTATTCCAAAGTGGGATTTAAATTATTGCCTGCAGATAAAGGGCCAACTAAGTTCACTGCTTTACAAGCGGTGATGTATGCGGTGTTGATGGTGCCAATTGGTTTTTTACCAAACTATTTTAAGATTACGGGAGAGTGGAGTATGTGGGTGGTCCTGGTGGCGAATATTTTTATGGTAGTTCAATGTGTGCGTTTATACCAGAATATGGGTGTGACTGCGGCACGCCGTGTGATGTTTAGCAGCTACATTTATTTACCAATTGTGTATTTGGCATTAATGGCGAATAAAATTTAAAGAACGATTATGAGTACAGAAAAAAAGAAAGCGCATCCTTATAAATTTATCCTTTGGGTAGGTTTAGGAAGTATCATCATGCTTTTTGCAGGATTAACAAGTGCTTATATTGTAAAAAAAGGACAAGCCAATTGGTTGGACTTTGAATTACCGGTGGTATTCTGGTACTCTACATTAGTGATCCTATTAAGTAGTGTGACCATGCAGATGGCTTTAAAGAAATTTAAAGAACGCGAGATGGGTCAATATCGTGGATTCATCACATTAACGGTTGTTTTAGGACTTGTCTTTGTGGTGACACAAATGATGGGCTTTAGCGCTTTAGAGGCCAATAGCATCGCATTAACTGGCCCTAGAAGCAATTCTGCGAGTTCTTTTTTATTGGTGATAGCAGGCTTACACATCCTCCACGTGGTGGGTGGGGTGATAGCCCTTGCAATCATCTTTTTAAGAGCTTATTCTGTGAAAACAAAATTTTACAATGCCTTGCCGGTGGAATTAGCATCCATTTATTGGCATTTTGTAGATATACTATGGATTTATCTTTTTGTGTTCCTACAATTTGTAGGATAGCATAAAAACCAATATTTTTGCACTGAAATTGAAACTGAACATGTCAACAACAACAGCCGCTTCGCCAACTGAAGCAAAATTATGGGGTGGTGGAAAAAGCCCTTTTAGTGTAGAGTACGGAAAAGTGATGATGTGGTACTTTTTAATGAGTGACGCATTTACTTTTGGCGCTTTCTTAATCTCTTATGGCACGGTTCGTTTTTCTACGAACGGATGGCCTGACCCTAACGTAGTTTTTAAAAGTTTCCCATTCGCGCCAGAAGGAATTAATGCGCCGTTGGTGTTTGTATCGGTGATGACCTTTATTTTGATTGTAAGTTCTGTGACCATGGTTTTAGCGGTACATGCTGGTCATAATATGGATAAGAAAGGTGTGGTTAGAAATATGATTTGGACAATTATTGGTGGTATCGCTTTCTTAAGCTGTCAAGCTTGGGAGTGGAATCACTTATTCCATGAAGGTGCTTGGTGGGGAAGAAATCCTTTTATCAATGCTGATGGAACAGCTTCTTCGAGCAACTTCACCAACTTCTTTTTTACGATTACTGGTTTTCACGGCTTCCACGTATTCAGTGGTGTGATGATTAATATTGTAATGTTGATTATGACATTGACCAACCAATTTGAAAAAAGAGGACATTACAATATGATTGAAAAAGCAGGTCTTTACTGGCACTTTGTAGACCTAGTATGGGTATTTGTATTTACTTGTTTCTACTTATTATAAAACTATTTCGATCTCGATAAGAAATTTGAACAGTACAACGATTTTGAACTAACTAACGAATTAACGAACTATGTCACATACAAATGATACACACGCAGAGCACGACGGTGGTGCTATTGCAGAAATTAAAAAAGTTACCATCATCCTTTCAGTTTTAACCATTGTTGAATTGATATTGGGTTTCTGGATGATCGGAATGGAAAGCAAAGCTTTAGTACTTGGTATTAAAGGCACTATTGTGATTTTAATGATGGCTAAAGCGTTTTACATCGTGGCTTACTTTATGCACTTAAAGCATGAAGTAAAGAACTTGATTATGACCATTGTAGTGCCACTTACTTTATTCGTTTGGTTCATCATTGCGTTTTTAGCGGATGGCAATTCTTTCAGAAACTTACGCAATACCTATAACCCTTATTTCAAAGAGCAATCAACAATTAAGGTAGCACAACCAGCGCACGGTGGATCACACGGTGGTGGACATGAAGCAGCAGGCGCGGCTGGTGCAGCACATACTGATTCTGCAGCGCATAAGACTGATTCTTCTGCAAAGCATGAAGACGCGAAGCACTAATCTTTAAATCATCTGGGTCTTGAAATTTCGACTTTTCTGGCTTGATTTCTTACAATATTCGAAACCACTCCAACTATTTGGGGTGGTTTTTTGTTGTAACTTTACATCCTAATAACCTCATCAACAGCATGTCTAAAAAATCTATATACGGTTTATTTATCGCCCTAGTCATTCCTATTGGTTGTTATTTATGGCTTAAGTCTGCAAGCGATACTGCGGTGACTATGCCAAGACATTATTTATTGGATACGGTGGTGAGCAGGGTAGAAAAAGGCAAGACCATTGATGATAGTATTTGGCATACCACAAAAGACATTCGCTTGGTAAATCAATTAGGTGATTCAGTGAATCTATACCAACAGTCTGGTAAGATCATTATTGCCGATTTCTTTTTTACAAGTTGTGGAAGTATCTGTCCTAAGCTAACTACGAATATGGCGAAATTGCAACAGTCCTTTACTAGAGGAGGCAATAGTCGTAAAAAAGTATTGGACACCAATTTCATACAATTTATTTCTTTTTCTGTAGACCCTGATCGTGACTCTGTTCCAGTGATCAGAGAATACGCCAATAAAATGGGTGTATCTGCTGACAATTGGTGGTTGCTTACTGGTAATAGAGATTCTATTTATAAGTTTGCTTTTGAGGAAATGAAAGTAGATCAATTTAGTACAGAGCCAGTCTCGCCAGACTTTGTGCATACAAGCCGCTTTGTATTGATAGATAAAAAAATGCAAGTGCGTGGCTATTACAATGGGCTTGATTCTGCATCTATGTTAAAGCTAGCTAAAGATGTCGGCTACTTAATGTTAGAGAAAGACAAAACTAAAAAGAGCAAAATATTTCAAGATATTATTGACTTAAGTTGGCTGTGGTTGGTGATTGCTTTAATGGTATCTAGTTTTGTTTTCTATTTTACAAAGACAAGATTAAAAAATTAATATTTATTGTATGAATTGGAATGAATTTAAAACCAAGTACAAACAAGAAATTAGAGTTGGAATTATTGTATTGATTGCAACTATGGCTTTTCGTATCCTCAAGGATATTTTAAATAATAAATAATAACTGTATGTTAGAACCTGTATTAAAGAAGAACGACAAATTGGCCTATACTTTAATTGGCGTTTTCTCTGTGGTGGTATTTGTGGTGGTGACTTTTCTAAGCAAATTTACCTTGGATGTAGAACTGCCTTTTGACAAACATATTTTTGCGTTGATTAACGCGGTAATTAATTCAGCAGTGGCTATTTTATTAATTGCGGGATTGATTGCGATAAAGCAAAAAAATTACACCTTACATAAATCTATTATGCTCACCGCGATGGTGCTTTCTTTGTTGTTTTTAGTGACGTATATTGCGCATCATTTATTAGCAGGAGAAGCCAAATTTGGCGATGCCAATTTTGACGGCGTGGTAGATGATGCAGAAAAAGCAGCTTTGGGTAATACCCGTCCTTTTTACTTGATTTTATTAGGAACGCATATTGTACTTGCTGCAACTAGCTTGCCATTTATATTGTGGACTGCATACAGGGCTTTAACGAGTGATTTCGCAGCCCATAAAAATTTAGCAAAAAAAGTATGGCCTATCTGGTTTTATGTAGCGGTGACTGGACCAATTGTATACTTAATGATTAAGCAGTATTATAATTAATATTGGTTAAAACTATAGATAGATAAACAAGAGATAATATACTTTTAGGGTTGTAGAAGAAAAGATCAGAATTTTAATTCCACAGCAGGGTCCCAAAATAATTTTTCAAAGTCCAAGACGGTTTCGTTTTGGACTTTTATTTTTTCTTTTTCTAAAAGCGTTTGCATGGTTGTGGGTGTTTCAAAATGCGCTTTCCCGCTTAACATGCCATTGCGATTCACAACCCGGTGTGCAGGCACTTTTGGTTTAACGCCATGCGATGCATTCATCGCCCAGCCCACCATCCTTGAGCTTCCTCCAGTGCCTAAATATTTAGCAATGGCACCATAGCTTGTCACACGTCCCTTGGGTATGAGACGAACTACATCAAATACATTTTGGAAAAAGTCTTGTGTCTTTGGCGTGTATTGCATAAATGGAGACTAAATATACAAAATTGAATGGGGCATTATTGTTAACCAAGGAAATAAGATAAATACAATATTTTATAAATGCTTATTGGGGTTATTCTTTTCTATATATTCTTCTATACGTTCATCCGGAACAGTCTTACTTGCACCGGCTCTAATTAATTGCGCTCTAGTTTTAATTGGCTCAGGCACGGCGTCATAATCAAATGGACAATGCTTGCAGGCTTCACCACAGCAATAGCCTCTTGCTTCGTGATAAGCAGCAGTAAATACCCATTTTCCTTTTGGATCTATATTATAATGTACGCCTTCAATCATGTCTTAATCTTCTTTCTTTGCTCTTGCCGCTTCTGCTTCCATTCTAAGTAATTCACCGGCATCCATGGGGATGTCCTTGATGGCCTCTTTTAAAACTTCATCTAGTTCCAAAGGAAGGTCTTTGTCAATATTAAACTGAATATAGTGAATCTTGTTACTCTGTGCGATATCCAATCCTTCGTAGTAGGTTTTAATTAAACAACGTGGATCGATGTTTTGTTCGGCATATAAGTTATCTGTTTTGTAGACCAGATGTAAACCATATAGCTCAATCACTTTTAGTGTGAAATTATAGAGTAGGGGACTGTCCGTTTTTAAATGCACAATACCAGGATGCGCATCGATATTATTCCTGCTGCCATTTTTTAAAAACTGCTGGTACAGTCTTAAAAATTTAGGATGGGTTAATCTTTTTTTTGCCTTTGACCATCTAAGTTGTGGATCGGGGAAGGTGATCCATATTTCATCTACCTCGTCCTTGGCAAAATAGTTTGAGGTGAGTTCGATTTGTGAACGTACAAAGGCTACGTTTTTTAATCCATCCTTATTGGCAATACTTGCACCTTTCCAAATACGGTTACCTTTTAAATCGATGCCAATAAAGTTTTCATTGGTAAACATACGGCCTAAGCCAACGGCATACTCTCCCCGGCCACAGGCAAGTTCAAGAGTAAGCTTAGGGGTACCATTTTTAGTCGTGCTGGGTAAAGTTGAAATTTCAATGGGGCTCGTTCCGTTTTTTAATGTATCAAAAAATGTAGCCCATGTACCAGGCATGCCTTGTGGAAACTCCAATACATTTTCATATGCTTTAATCGCTGCAAACTTGATTAGCTTTTTTTGCCCCATGGCGCAAAGATAGGATTAGATAAGCTTTAATAAACTTACCCCTTCATTAATTTCAAAGCTTTCTTAGCCACAATGGGTGCAATCGCTACACCCATGCCGCTCATGCGCACTGCACAGTACACATTGGGTTGCACTTGTTCAATGATTGGTTTTTTGATGGAACCCATGCCCATGGTGCCACTCCATCTTAATTCAATTTTTGGTTTCTTAGATCCCTTAGGTAAGATACGTTGCATCATAAAATCCTCTAACACTTTTTGAATGGTAGCTGAAGTTTCTAATGAATATGTTTTTTCATTTTTAAAATCTGCATTCCTTGCGCCTCCTAATAATAAACGATTCCCTAGATTACGAAAATAATAATAGCCTTCATCAAAGTGGAAGCATCCTTTAAAGGATAAATTTTTAATAGGCTCTGTCACAAATACCTGTCCTCTTGCTGGCACTACATCTAAACCAGGCATCAATTGTTTTGCATATCCGTTGGTGCATACTAAAAATTGCTTTGTTTGTATAGGTGCCTCTAGATTTGTGGTAATTGTAACACCCTTGCTATGACTTTTAAATTTTTTAACTTCAGTTCCAAATAGAATTTGAACGCCTTTTGCCTGCACTGCTTTTTGTAAAGCCAATACCAATTTTGCTGAATTTAATTGTCCTTCTAATTGATTAAATGCCAAGGCCTCTATGCCTTGAAAACCTAATTTTTGAATGTCCTTACTTGCATTGGTATAGATGGGTAAATATTTCCCATTCTTCTTTAGCGTCTTTAAGGCAGGTGCCAAAATTTTATTTAAATAAGCGATATCCGATTCTAATTTTGAGATATCATACAGACCACTTTCATCACTACTTGCCCCTTTATTTGTTTTATTTGCTTTTGTGTTCTTGTTAGTTTTTTTTCCTTCAAATAATTCATAGCCGCCCCACTGGTTGTAGTCGATCTCTTTTGATTTAAACACTTCTTGAATTCTTTGTAGTCCATCATAGCGCATCTTCACAGTCTCGAGCATTGCAGCTTCACCCATCAATTGAATATCTGACATTAGTTCGGAGACACTTCCAAAACAAGAGAAGCCCGCATTGCGCGTGCTTGCCCCAGAAGGAATAGTGCCGCGTTCTAGAATTGTGATTTGCAGCTTCGGGTTTTGATGGATGGCTTCATAGGCTGTCCACAATCCTACAAATCCACAGCCTACAATCACCAAGTCCTTGGGTGCAAAATAGGTAGATTGTTCCCATACTGATATGGCCATATACTTGAATTTAGATTTCTAAGTTATTTTTCTAAGATGATAAATATGGTCCAAATACTTTTTTTATTTCCACTTTATCATTAATAGTTTCTGCTATTAGTACATAATATTTATCTCCACCTGGAAGTACTCGAATGATTATGTGACCAAAAGTACTTCTAAAATTATTTGTAAGCCAAAATCCAAGTGTAGCCTTGGTTGCATCTTGAATATTTGTTGAAAAAATATTTTTTTGACCTTTATAAATATGATTACTAATTAACCTATGTAATACTTCTTCACCAGGATGGTTGCTACTCCATGATTGGTGTATAATAGTATTAGGCTTTAAGTAAGAAAGAAAATTTTCATTCACAGCATCTCTACAACCATGATGAGCGAGTGTAGTAGCTTCAACTTGACCTACTGCTTTAGCAATCGGAGTTTCCACATCAAACCATTTTGGCATACCAAAGCCTTGTAAACCTGTATTGTCGCCTCCTGTAAAATAATCAAATTTTCCATAACTAAGTTTAATTGCAAGGCTCAAGGGATTTTCATTAAACGAGCCATTACTTTCTATAACACTATCTGCAGTAAAATATTCTATGTTTTCTTTTCCCTTACCGCTCCAAATTGTTCCATTTGCTTTAATTCCTCTAACTAAAAATTCAGGAAAATCATCTTTTTTATATTTAAGTTGAATCTGTTCAGTACTACCTACTTTCAATTGTTCAGCTATTAGACTATTTTGTTGCTCATGATATTTAATAAAACGTTGTAAGTTTAGAAATATACTAGGCTCCTTTTTGTAAGCAATTTCTAAGTTTTTTGGAAAATCATTTGATGGATAATTCCTGTCAATTAATTTTTTAATCGTTAATTGATCCCCAACTTCGGTTATTCCAGTTAGTTTGTATGCTCCGTTATTTGCATATTTTGTTGAGTTTGTAATACCGCCAATATGGTCATCATGATAATGGGTTAACAAAGCATAATCAATCACTGGATTTTTTAAATTAGGTAAAACCTGTTTTATATATTCTACAATCCATTTTCCTGCAGTTTTTGATTCATTCGGATATGGAGAAGTAGATGTTAGGGGGTATCCGCTAGTTTTAAATTTTCTATCCCCAATATCTCCAGCATCAACCATCATCGTAGTGCCATCTGGCATTACAGAAAAAACACAATCCCCGCTTCCTGTAACAATATGATGTATATCCAGATAACCCGCTTTCCAAGCAATGCTTAATGTATCATTATATTGTTGAGAAAAACTTGTAATAAAACTAAATATTCCAATGATTACTGTGATTAAGTTTTTATTCATTTCTTCTATTTAACTTGTATAATTTAAAATTAGTATTAATACCTCATAAAATATAGAAAACATACACAACTTTGTGTACAAAAAAACCGCCCCAATTGGAGCGGTTTAAAGTATCAAAAAAATTGATTTTTAATATATGTCTTATTTTCCAAAGATATAACGAATACCTAATTGAGCTGACCATACTTCAAAAACTGATGCATTTTTACTTAAGGTATTTGTGATTAAACGAGTTGATCCATCTGCAAATTTTTCTGTAGCCAATCTATAAGTAGGTTGATTGTTCACAACCGCATTGAATGCTAATACTTGTGGGTTCGTTGCTCTTTGAGATACTCCCCAATTGTCGTTCAACATATTTCCAAAGTTCAAGATATCCGCTCTAATTTGTAAAGTGTTGCGCTTACCTTTTACACTTACAAAGATGTCTTGTACAATAGATAAGTCAAAACGGTGTAACATTGGAATAAATGATGCGTTTCTTTCTGCATATTGACCTCGACGTGTTTTTAAATAATCGTCTTGGTTAATATAGTTCCAAAAAGCAGCTTGTTGTTCAACTTCAGAGTAAGTTCTCGAACCAACAGTCAAAGGAACAAACCTGATATCTTGGAATGCCTTAGGTACAAAAATCAATTCATTATTATTGATTCTATCTCCATTCATATCACCACTGATTGTGTATGAGTAAGGATTACCTTGGTTACCAATATAACCTAATGTGAATGAGGTTGCACCACCACCTTTTTTACCGTACTCCAATCTATATCCTAATACACCCACTAAACGGTTTGGAGAAACAAAATCAGAATTTGATAATGACAAATCATTGTTACCGTTAATAGCTCTTGCAGAAGTCCAACTTCCTGATGCGATTGTACTTGCACTCATAAAGTCTTTTGAATTAGATGTAGTCCAAGCAAAAGATCCAAATACACCTTTATTATATGGTAATTCTAATTTTAAAGTCAAAGACTTAAAATACGCACCATCTTTGTTTGTTAAAACGACAGCGTTAGATACGTTATCATTTATTCTTACACCGGCATCTGTTCTTGCAAATTGATTTCTTGTATCTGTACCTGCAAATTTTCCTGTTGGAGCATCTAAGTTGGCATTATAATAATGTACTGCGTTTAAATTATTGTTGTAAATACCTTCGATCGTACCAATTAAACCTAAAGGTAATTTTTGATCTAAAGCAATATTTGTTTTCCAAACTTGTGGAAACTTATAATTAGGATTAGTAAATGCTAAGTCAAATGTAGAAGGTAAAGTTGGTGTTGAAGGAATATAGTATTGACCAGGATTTGCAGTAAAACCATATTTAGTTGTACCTCTGTTATCACTATCAATAAATCCTGTTAACACACCATTGTTACCCACTTGGTTAGAGATAAATACATATGGAGGACGGCCAGTGAATACACCAGTACCACCTCTTAATTGTGTTTTCTTATTACCAAATACATCTACGTTAAAACCAAATCTTGGCTCCCATAAAATTTGAGCTGTTGGCATGATTGCTGTATTCAAACGCTCTCCATTAGCAAAAGTCATAGCAGAAACTGCTTTATTTTCTAAAGAAGTTGGTTCAATATCAATGATTGCAGCTCTTAAACCAAAGGTTAATTTGATATTTTTAGTTGCTTGGAATTCATCCTGTCCATAAACATCTAAACGCATTGTTTTTAACACTTGCATTGGATCAACCGCACCTGGTAACGCAGAATATCTGTACTGAAAACGAGTTGGTAAATTTGTTACAGATGGCTTTCCACCATTTGCTAAACTTTCGTTTGCTGCTGCGTAGAAACTAGTTAATGAACTAAAAATATATACTCCATTAGATGCTGGGTAAAATAAGTTGTTAGATTGGTATTTTTCAAAATTAAGACCACCTGTTAAAGTATGCTTACCAGCATATTTGGTAATGTTATCTGTAATATGAAAAGTATTATAATCTAATTTATTACCTGGTGTGAATGGATCAAAACCCACAGAAGCATAAGTTGTAGTTCCACTTAAGATA
>Ga0315908_10002050_pt1 | contig 14924 bp, 8 predicted proteins | sample LakEriMetagenome_12_FD_203520 | JGI IMG/M metagenome (GOLD analysis project Ga0315908, IMG submission 203520) | Freshwater fungal communities from buoy surface, Lake Erie, Ohio, United States - Buoy 4 MA124 | ecosystem: Environmental > Aquatic > Freshwater > Lake > Lake biofilm | place: USA... | reverse complement strand
CTTTTAAATAAAGAAAATTTCGAAATGCAAGAAAAAGCTGATCAAGTATTGATTCCAATGGAAGACGTAATCATGCAAATGCCTGTTCAGATTGGAGATTACACGGATTTTTATTCAAGTAAAGAACACGCTACAAATGTTGGAACGATGTTTCGTGACCCGGCAAATGCACTTTTACCAAACTGGTTGTGGATTCCCGTTGGTTACCACGGAAGAGCAAGTTCAGTGATTTTGTCCGGACAAGATATACACAGACCAAAAGGACAAATTAAACCTGATCCGAATGCTGATCCTATATTTGCACCATCACGTCAAGTTGATTTTGAATTAGAAATGGCTTTCATAACTTATGAAGGTAAAACTTTAGGTGATTCAATCTCAACAACTGAATCTGAGGATTTTATCTTTGGATTATGCCTTTTCAATGATTGGTCTGCTCGCGATATTCAAGCATGGGAATATGTTCCGCTTGGGCCGTTTTTGGCGAAGAATTTTGCCTCCTCCATTTCTCCTTGGATTGTTACTTTAGATGCTCTTCAACCATTTGCTGTTGAAACCGTTGAACAGAAACCAGAAGTGCTTTCGTACTTGAAATTCGAAGGTAAAAAATCCTACGATATTCATTTGGAAGTAGCTCTACAACCAGAGAATTCAACTGAAACTACCATTTGTAAATCGAATTTCAAATACATGTATTGGAACATGGCTCAACAATTGGCTCATCACACGGTAAACGGGTGTAATGTTCGATGTGGGGATTTAATGGGCTCCGGTACTATTTCAGGTTCTACAGAAGACAGCTACGGTTCTATGCTCGAATTAGCTTGGAGAGGAACAAAACCACTTACTTTGAATGATGGTTCTGAACGAAAATTCATTCTTGATAACGATACAGTAATCATGCGTGGACATTGCGAGGCAAATGGAATTCGAATTGGTTTTGGTGAAGTTTCAGCGAAGATTTTACCTGCAAAATAATCTTTAAATTGTCAAAGTTCCCTGACATAAATTTAGAGCAAGAACGCAAGGAAATATTGAATGCGTTCAAAGGACTTATGCGTGCAATGAAAGATCGCAGCAAAGAAGAAACGCGTTTGATTCGAAAAGCCTTTGACATGGCTTTAGAAGCTCATAAAGACGTAAGACGAAAATCAGGTGAACCTTATATTTATCATCCCATTGCAGTAGCTCGAATTTGTGCAGAGGAAATGGATTTGGATGCCACGGCAGTTGCTTGTGCTTTATTACATGATACAGTTGAGGATACGTACATCACATTGCAAGATATTGAAGATGCTTTTGGGAAAAAAGTTCGACGTGTAATTGATGGATTGACTAAAATTCCAGAAGTATTTGACGAGAATGCATCAGTTCAAGCAGAGAATTTCCGTAAAATGATTTTGACAATCTCGGATGATTTTCGGGTTGTTTTAGTAAAACTTGCTGATCGTTTGCACAATATGCGAACATTAGGAAGCATGCGACCAGATAAACAACTGAAAATTGCTTCAGAGACGAAATTCTTATATGCTCCCCTCGCCCATCGATTGGGGCTTTATGCAGTAAAAACTGAATTGGAAGATCTTTCCATGATGTATTGCGAGCCTGAAATTTATCACAAGATAGAGTCAAGTTTAAAGAGCTCGAAAGATGTGCGAAATAGATTCATTCGTCGATTTGTATCGCCAATTAGAGAGACATTATTACACGAAGGATATATTTTTGAAATTAAGGCGCGAACAAAATCTATTTCTTCGATTTGGAAAAAAATGCAAGATCAAGACATTCCTTTCGAGGAAGTTTTTGATGTTTTTGCTGTTCGAATTATTCTTGACACGCCGGTTGAACTTGAAAAACCCGATTGTTGGCGGATTTACAGCTTAGTGACTGACTTTTATCAACCAAGCCCAGAGAGATTGCGAGATTGGATTTCAACGCCTCGTGCAAATGGTTATGAATCTCTGCACACAACCGTTATGTCCCCTCAAGGAAAATGGGTGGAAGTTCAAATTCGAACTAAACGAATGGATGAAATTGCAGAGAAAGGTTTCGCAGCTCATTATCGCTATAAAGAATCCAAAAACGACGATAATAAATTTGATCGCTGGATTTCGGAAATTCGTGATCTACTGGAAAGTGCCGATTCAAACGCCTTAGATTTTGTTAATGAATTCAAGTCTAATTTATTCAACGATGAAATATACATTTTCACTCCAAAAGGTGAGTTGCGAGTATTACCCGTTGGATCAACTGTAGTTGATTTTGCTTATGATATTCATACGGATATAGGTAACAAATGTATTGGCGCAAAGGTGAATAATCGATTGGTTCCATTAAGTTATCAATTACAAAACGGCGATCAGTTAGAAATCATCACCTCTAATAAGCAAAAGCCCTCTGAAGATTGGCTGCGTTTTGTTGTTTCAGCCAGAGCAAAACAGAAAATCAAATCTTCCTTAAACGACGAACGGAAAATTGTTGCACAGGATGGAAAAGAAATTTTAGAACGCAAATTCAAGCAATACAATCTTAAATTTCATTCGGATAACATTACCTTTCTTACCGGTCATTTCGGGCTTCCAACTGCAACAGAACTCTATTTCAGAATAGCCAAAGGAAAAATCGATTTGACCAAATTGCGTGACATGGATGAATCGAACGGTTTCCTACAAAAGAAAATTGTTCGTACCAAAAAAGTTAAGCAAGAAGAAGAGATAGATTTTCCTGTTATCAATTCAAAATCCGATACGATTGTAATTGGAGATGATTTCAATGGTTTTGAATACAAAATGGCAAAATGTTGTCATCCAATCCCTGGAGATAAGGTTTTTGGATTTATTAGTATTTCAGAAGGAATTAAAATACATCGTTTCAATTGTCCAAATGCGGAGAATATGATGTCAAAAATGGCTTATCGTTGTATAAAAGCCAAATGGAAATCGGATAAACTTGTGGAACGCGAAGCCGCTATTAAAATCATTGGGATTGACCAACTCGGCTTGGTAAATAAATTAACAGAAATCATCTCGAAAGAGAATAACGTGAACATGAAATCAATTTCCTTTGATACAGAGGACGGAATTTTTGAAGGAAAAATTAAAGTAATGGTTTACGATACCGAACATTTGGAATTGCTCATGCAAAAATTTGAACAGGTGGAAGGCGTTCAAAATGTTTCTCGTTGGGATGTTCAGGAGAAAATGGAGTAACATTTTAATCTATTTTATTCTGAGTTCGGGTTATACAAAATATGCGTTTAGATTGTAAAAAATAAATCGATTTTAGGACAAGAAAACCTTAAAGTCACCCTCCTCAGTCCTCCCTCATAGGGCTAATCTTTATACATAAGTCAAAATTGATTTTTAAAAAGCAGATAGCCTTCTAGTTGTAAGTGAAATCGATCATATCCTTCTTTGATTGTGATGTAACCAGGCGGTCCGTGAGAGCTATATCCGGTCCATCCAGCTATTCTAGCGATAGTCCATGCTGCCCAGGCTAATGATTTCTTGGGATATGGATTCTTTTGTTTTAATGTTTCTCCTTCAACCTTAGTTTGTAATACTTCAATAAAATCTTGTTCTTCTTCTGAAAAAATAGAGGTTGCCAAGCATTCATCTTGTGTTAAAGAAAGCTTTAGTTTCATTACGTGTAAAGCTGCTTCAAGTGTAATTACGAGCAACTTTTTTAGTTTAAGTCCACTCGCAAGTTGACTGGATTCTATTTGAAATCCTTTTGTTTTTATGACTCTGAACAATTCTTCAATAAACCACCGTTTCTTGTACCAACTTACGCATTCTATGTCTTGTTCGATATTTTTTATTTCGTGTGTTGTCAGTAAACGCCATAGGACTCCTTCCTCATTATTTGGTTTAGTTTCTTTACATTCGCGCGCTTCAATTCCCCAAAGTACTACCTCTTTCTTTTCTCCTTTATAGTTTGAAGGTGCTGCAATGGAAACTTGACAATATTTAATTTCAATTTTTGCTTTCCTTACAGCTCTTTTTTTATTTGATGCCAATTGAATTTCGTAAGAACCAGTCACGGGCTGACTTTCTAAAGTAGCATATAATTTTCCATCTCCTTTAGTCAAATTACGATCAGATCTTGAACGAACTAAAAGATTTACACGGTCATTGGGTACTATACAAAACTCTTCAAAAATATCGCTTTCACGATCTCCAATTAAAGTGATTTTAACGGATGGATGAATATTCTCCTTTGTTTGCTCCGCTGCTTTTATCCATCTATAAGACTCCTTTTCTTCTATAGGTTGTTGTGCATACTTACGTTCATTTTTATTCTTCTTATCCCAGTCACGATTGTAAAAAATGGCAGAAGACATTCCATAAATTGCATTCGAATTAGGGTTCATAACTAGAACTGGATGACAGAAATAACCAGCAATTGTATTGATCCCTGTTGGTCCAATTTCCCTGTCTTCATTTCCTAACTTTTTCTTAATACCTTGATAATTAAATTCAGTGGTATCTTGAATTGCAAGAACGTGCTCAACATCAATAGCATTCACACATTTTTTATGTGAAGCCTTTAATAAATCCGTGTAATCAAAACGATCATTTGAAAGCATACGATATATACCAATTTTCTCGGTATGTGAATCTACTAATTTATTAACGACACTCGTACCTTTGTGTATTAAATCAGATATCGTCTTTTCCAATCTTGTTCTAATTCTTTTATCCGGAATAAATCCATCATAAACACCTGAAAAACAGTTTTTTACCATGAATAAATATAGCTAAAATCCTGATTAAAAACAAGCTATACTGCTGATAATCAAACTGTTAAACTAAATATTATTCAACAGAAAATTGTGTATAAAGATTAGCCCTTGGAAGGGGGATCCAGGGGGATGATGGCTATTAATGGAATAAAAAAAATAGGTCACCCTCCTTTTTCCTCCCTCACAGGGAGAAAAATAAATCCCCTAATTCTTTAAAATCTTCACTGTTTTGGAAGTGACTCCATCGGAAATTTGGAAATAATACACGCCAGCGCTGAGATTGCGCATAGAAAGGGTTGGCGTGTGGAGACCGGAGGCGAAGAGTTCGGTGCTGGATTGCACGATGCGACCGGTTTCGTCCGTTAAGAACGTAGAAATTGTAGATTCTTCAGAAACTATGAGTGTGTAGGTGATGTCATCATTTGTTGGGTTGGGGAAAATGGGCAACAGAACGAAGTTTCCGCCTTCAGTGTTTAAACAAGAGATGTTGTTGCTCAATTCTGTCTCTATAAGTTGATAATCATTGTATGAAGTGGCTTCCACACACAAATAACTAATTTCATTGTCTTGGGTGGAAATATAGGAAGAAGGGTTGGCATTAAATAAATAAATTCTACTTTCACCTGGCGCTATGGATTCCGTTTCGGTTTCGAGAATTGGGTATGAATTGTACAATTTCAACAATAAATCCGTTTGGGTGATTTCAACAAAACCAAGGTTGCGCAGCTCCACACCTACTTTGTAGAATCCATTTATATCTTGCACGAAAAGTTGGTTGATTGCCAAATCGATGCGCGGCTCGTTGACTTTCACGTATTGGTAAGCGGTGTCTTTGCAGCCTATTGCGTTTTGAATGGCAAGGTAGGTTAAGATGCTATCTCCGATAAAGGAGGAAGCAAACCCCGTTGCTTCGACAGGCTCAGCAACCGTGGTTTGGATAATGTTGTCATTTCCGAGGTTCCATTCGTAGGAAGTTCCACCTATGCTGTTGTTGGTAAAAACGACCGGTACACCAGCTACAACTGTTGTTGGACTTACTGTAAATGCCGCATTGATTTCCGGTTGAACGTTTACTATGATAAGTGTATCAGTTGAACAACCTTGATCGGAAGTGGATGTTAAGTTTAGATATTGTTCACCAGTAGTAACAAACAAAAATTCTGAGCTAGGTCCTTCAAAAGGATATTGCAGATTGACCAACCAATCAGTTTGAGTGATGCTACCTATTGGGATAGTACTTTGATTCTCAAAGGATGTCCAAGTATTTTTGCAAGCTGGACCTACTTGCCATCCTAAAATTGGCTTTGGATGGATGGTAATGGTTTGAGAAAGCGTATCTTGGCATCCGTTGTTGGCAGTTACTACCAATTGTACAACATAAGCTCCGTATGCTTGATAGACTTTCTGAAAGCTCGGGTTGGTGGCTTGTGTGCCATCTCCATAAGACCAGGCATTTGTAACGATGTTAAACGTATCTGTAATGATGCTTTCATTCACAAAATTTACCGCACTTTGCTCACAGCTATTGGTAAACGAAAAATTTGCAACCGGTGCTGGTTGTATGTACACGGATTGAACGACTGTATCGCGGCAACCGTTGATGTCTTGGGCTTGGAGGGAAACGTTGTAAGTGCCGGTTTGACCAAAGGAATAAATTGGGTTGGATGCTGTGCTTGAGTTATTATTTTGATTGAAATTCCAAAGGAAGGAGTTAAGGGTTAAGAGTGTAGAATTAAGTGGGGTGAATTCAATTCCCTCGTATGGACAATGATTTTGGGTGGTGAAGGATATAATTGGTTTGGGGTGAACGACCAAGGGGAAGGTAGTGGCACTGCTGCAGCCTTCTTGGGTTTGTACAAGTATGGTAACGTTGAACGTACCAGCTGTATCTATACTGAACGCACCAGAGCTGCCGCTTAGTGTATCGCCATTGCTGATAAACCATGTTTTGGAGCTGATGTTGCCATTGCCATTTGGTACAAAACTAGTATCTAAATAACTACCCGGTGAAAACTGGCACAAGGTATCTGAAAAAGCAAATTGCAAGGTAGGAGAAGTACCGACAACCGTTACCTCGATGGTATCTCGGTTTTGGCAGTTGTTTAAATTTGATACTTCTAAAATGTAAATCCCTGAAGTATCTACTATTTGCGATGCCTGTGTGTTACCCGTGTTCCATGCATAGTCTGTTATGCTAGTAGGTGCATTTTGCAGTTGGATGTTATTTCCTGAGCAGAGGGAGGTGTCGGAGCCGAGGGAGATATTTTGCAAACTTGAATCTATTGTTACTGAAAACAGATTCGATTTTATAATACAACCTTGAGGATTTTGAAACTCAACAAAATAATTATTACCCGCATGAATTTGATTGGTTACGTTAGCATTGCAATTGTTCCATTTTATAAACGAATGATTTTGAGGAATATTCGCCGTAAGGAAAGTGGGGCCATTGTAGCACTCGAATTCTACATCTGAAAAAATATTCATTTTCGGATTATTCACTAGGATAGTATCTCTTGATGTTCGCCCAAAAATATCCGTTGTTTGAACCCAATAGCTTCCGGGTTGATTCACTTGAATACTGGTCGTTGTTGCACCTGTGCTCCACAAATAACTGATATATAAATTCGATGCCATAATGGTTTCATTTACACAACTTCCATTATTTTGATAAATAGGATTAATATCAACTCCTAAATTTACTGGAGGAGCATATTTGTCCATAACGTATTTCTCGACTAAACTTTGCTCATTTGATGTTAAAACTCTATTGTAAAATAAATATTCTGGCATCTCTCCATTGAAAAATTGACTATTATTGAAGCCTCCAATCATTAAATTATCGTTAATTGTCCCAATTTCAGATATCCCATTCGAGGAAGTAAGTGCACCATTTTTCTTCAATTTAATTTGAGATGCTTCGACATTTCTTGATAACAGCATAAACTGATTTAAATCAAATAATGTATTGTGATTAATTACGGATGATAAAACATAAGATCGAAATAAATTATTATCTGGAGTTACATATAACTGAAGGAATGGGGAATTAGGATGAATAATCAAACTATGATTTGGACCATTTGGATTACCATTCCTTTTTATCATAAAAAACTCAGATCTGTATGAAGAACTAAAGAATGAAGTATTTAACTGATCATTTATAAATTGAATTGAGGGTTTCCCATTAATACCATTATTGACTAGAGTTGGTTGCAATGAGAGCGTATTTTGATTCGCATGAATGTTATTTCCACTTAAATCGGTAACTTGACTAATATTGGCTCCATTTGTCACAACATTTTCGGCATTATACCAAATTTTAAGATCTGAAATATCGGATGGTTCAAAAATTCGGAATTTTCCTAAATTAGAAGTAAAATTTTGACCATTTACCGATGCAATTACTTTCCAAAACCAGATACCTGAAACCAAATTACCAACCAATTGATGAGTTGTAGTTGATGTCGAAAATTGTTGAACTCCTACACTAAATGTGGAATCCATTGAAAGGATCACTTGATAATTAGAAATGCCTGCAATACTATTCCAACTAAACAATGGCGTACGATCCGATAATAACTCGTTGTTTCTTGGCCAAATTACGGTCAAGGCATTTGAATAATTTGATAAATTTTCAGTAAGTAAAAGTTGTGTATTACTCGTATCTATACAACCGTTTTGGTCAGTTGCTATTACGCTTACAGGAAAAGTACCTGATTCATTATAAATATGATTTGGTATTGCTGAAGTGCTAGTGACATTTTGACCCAAATTCCAAAAATAATTTTGAATGTTATATCCGTTATTTTGAGTAGTGAAACTTATTACATCGAAGATACAATCTCCTAACACATTTATATTGATATTTGGATTTGGAAAAACCTGTAAAGTCTGATTCAAGACAACCTCACAACCATTAGATGCAGTAACTATTAATTGAACTTGTTTTGTTCCTGTGCTATTATAAATGGTTGAAGTAGAATCTCCCATTGAAGTATTCGAATTTCCAAAATCCCAGGTGTAAGAAGTAATACTTTCTGGAAACGAAATTATTCCTTGTGCTGATAATTCAACCAAAGAACCAATACATGTTGAACTTGGAATATTAACATGTAAAGTAGGTCCCTCACCTGAAATTGCTATTAAAATGGTATCAGAATTAATACACCCATTGGAATTGGTAACTTGAACCCAATATTCTCCTCCAGATTGTATTAATTGGCTTGGGTTGGCACCATTTGTACTCCATAAATAGTTTATCGGAACTTGAGGTATACTAGTTAATGAGATTAATGAATTAGAACAAATACTCGTATCCCCCCCAAGTGACACTAAATTTAATGTAGTATCTAAAGAAATTTTGAACAAATTAGACTTAATGTTACAACCATTGGCATTTGAAAAATACATAAAATAAGAACTGTTCAAATCAGAAAAACTGAAATTATGAGAATTCGTCATAACACCATCAGACCATTGTAAAAACGTATGATTAATCGGAATTGTAGGAGTCACAGAAGTCACCCCTATTTGACAAACTAACTTTTCTGTGTAATTAAAGATATCCATAGTTGGACTATTAACCAGAATGGTATCTCTCGATACTCTACCGTAAATATCTGTCGTTTGAACCCAATAAATTCCTGGCTGATTCACGACAATTCCTTGGGAGGTTGCACCATTACTCCATAAATAACTAGTATAAATATTAGATACACTTATCGATTCATTAACACACGATCCATTATTTAGATATACAGGTGAACGATCTGACCCCAGATTTACAGGTGGAGCATATTTATCCATAACGAATTTTTCAACCAAACTTTGTTCAGGGGCGGTTAAAACTCGATTGTAAAACAAATATTCAGGTAATTCTCCGTTGAAAAACTGACCATTATTGTAACCTCCAATCATTAAATAATCGTTAAGGGTTCCAATTGCCGAAATCGAATTTGTTGATGTTAGTAAACCGTTTTTCTTTAAATTAATCGAAGCTGATTCTACATTTCGAGTTATTAGCATAAACTGATTCAGATCAAAAAAGGTATTGTGATTTACTATTGCAGGAGCAACATATGATCGAAATAAATTATTATCCGGGGTCAAATACAATTGTAGAAATGGGGAGCTTGAATTAATTATCACGTTGTGATATGAACCATTTGGATTACCATTTCGTCGCAACATGAGAAACTCTGTTCTATAAGTTGAGCTGAATACTGAGGTATTTACTTGGTCATTAAAAAATTGAATTGAGGGTTTTCCATTTATCACGTTGGACAGCAATGAAGGTTGTAAAGAAGGAGTATTTTGGTTAGCATGAACATTATTTCCGCTAAGATCGGTTAGTTGACTGATTGATGTACCATTTGTTATAACACTTTCAGCATTATACCAAATTTTTAAGTCCGCAATATCCGTTGGTTGAAATACTCGAAACTTACCTAAATTTGACACTAAAGATTGCCCATTGAATGAAGCAGAAACCTGCCAAAACCATGTGCCACTTGACAAATCATTGGTCAATTGAAAAGAAGTATTAGTTGACGTATATTGCTGATTACCAGTTATAAATGTAGAGTCTTGGGATAATTTAATCTGATAAACTAACACTCCGTCATACCCATTCCAGGAAAATAATGGTGTTCGATCTGCCGACATCTCATTGTGTTTTGGCCAAATTACCGAAAGGGTCTGACTAAATCCAGTGCTGGTCAAACAAAAGAATGCTGTAAATAAAATTAATTTAAAATACATTCAAAGTTAGAATCTTAAGGTTAAAAACAAAAAACATTTGGTCAATGTAAATTTACGAATTTGAAATTTTTCATCTAAATAAAAATCATCCAAGTGAAATCTAATTCAATATTTTAATCAAGTCTTTATCAAAAGTAATGAAAAAAGCACAAAAAACAATTCGCAAAAAATATGAAAAATAAGATATTTTTTATTGAAATCATTAACTAATTGATTTTCTATCAAAAAGAAAGTTATATTTTTACTAAATAGTTTTAATCATCTAATTGTTATAGTTTTTTCAAATGACTGCTGCAATTTTACAATCCAATTATATTCCTTGGAAGGGTTACTTTGATATTATTTCAAAATCGGATGTTTTTGTAATCTATGACGATGTACAATATACTAAAAACGATTGGAGAAATAGAAACTTAATTTTAACCCCCAATGGATTAAATTGGTTAACTATACCAGTGGCTGTTCATAGCTTAAGACAAAAAATTTGTGAGACTAAATGTGCTTCAAACAATTGGAATAAAAAACATTTAAATTCATTAAAATTGAATTACAGAAAAGCCAATGGATTTAAGGATTTCAAAGATAATTTAGAAGAACTTTACAGTAATACTCCTGATAACCTTACTGAAATAAACTTAAAATTTATACAAAACATTTGTGATTTCTTGGGAATAACAACAAAAATTATTGATTCAAGAGACTTAAATTTAATTGGAAATCGCAATGAACGATTGATAGATGCTTGTCAAAAGCTAGGCGCTACTAATTACTTATCTGGACCATCAGCAAAAAATTATCTTGATATTACCCTTTTTAATAGTTCAAAGATTAATGTTGAATGGATGAACTATTCAAATTATCAAGAATATCCGCAGTTATTTAGTCCTTTTAGTCACAATGTCTCAATAATTGATTTAATTTTGAATAATGGATTTGATTCAAGAAAATATTTGCTTCATTAATAGTTTTTTACCCAATTTTAATTAGTTACATGAAGATCTCGGTTGTTGTTCCTATTTATAATGATGGATATTTAGCACATGATTTTTGTATTGATTTTAATTCTGTCTTTACATCCTATTTTAGCGAAAAAATAGAGGAAAATGTTGAACTTATTTTTGTAAATGATGGTAGCACTAATAATTCCATATTGCAACTAAAAGAGATAACAAGTCAATACAATTACATTAAAGTAATAGATTTAAGTAAAAATTTTGGTCAACATATTGCTTTAAGTTGTGGTTATCTACATGCCAAGGGTGACTTTGTTTCCATGCTGAATGTCGACCGTCAAGAACCACCGTCAGAGATCCTTAAATTGTTAAATTTTATTGAAAATAATGAATTTGATATTGTTTATGGCCTAGTTGAAAAAAGACAAACATCATTTTTCAATCGATTAACCTCTTCGTTTTTCAATCAAATATTAAATTTTCTCACTCAGGAAAACATACCTTCAAATGTATCAACTTTACGAGTTATGAGTCGAAAATTTATTGACAACTATAATTTATTTTCAGAGAAAAGTCGTTACTTACCTGGGCTTGAGAATTGGTTAGGTTTTAAAAAAGGATATTTACCAATCAATCATCAAAAAAGACTAGAGGGTAAATCAAGTTATAATTTCAAAAGAAGATTTAAAATGGCTTTTGAATCAATTATTTCTTTTTCGGATTTCCCTCTCCGTTTAATTGTATTGATTGGTATTTTGGTTGTTATTTTAGGCTTTATATTAATTGGTTACTTAATCATTTCTAAAATTCTTTTCATTAACTACCAACCTGGTTATACTACAACTATTTCCCTAATTACATTTTTAGGAGGAATTCAAATCATGGTTATTGGTTTGGCATCTCTCTACATAGGTAGAATTCTCAAAGAAGTACAGAATAGGCCTCTTTTTGTAATTAATGAAAAAATAAATTTTTTATGAATTTTTCTGCAAAAACCTTATTTTCTGACGAATTAATTAACGATCATATCTTTAACCTAAAAACCAAAGGATATAGTATTATTAGTAATTTTTTTGAGTTGGAAGCATGCGATCTTTTAAAATTACATTTAGAGACAGCTATTACTAATTATGAATCCTCGGAATATTCAGAGCGTAGTAAATTGGATAAATACCATATGCATGATTTACTGTGTAAGAATCAAGTCTTTGCAAAGACATTAGAAGATCCTAGATTACAACAATTGCTTTCCCCAATTATAAGTGATTTCTGGATCATGTACGCATATACCTCTTCATCATTACCTCCAAATGGGGATAATTATGGAAGTAGAATTCATGTAGATTGTCCAAGATTTATACCTAATTACATTACAAATCTTGGTGTAATTTGGGCCTTAGATGATTTTACCCAAGAAAACGGGGCAACACATGTTTTACCAGGTTCTCATTTAGTGGAATCAATTCCTTCAGAAGAATTTTTTGTTAAAAATAACATTAGGCTAACATGTAGCAAAGGGTCTTTAATTGTTTTTAATGCTCGTTTGTGGCATTCAGCAGGGAAAAACTTGACCTCAAAATTTAGACATGCTTTAACAATGAACGCATGCAGACCATTTATGAAGCAACGGATGGATTGGGTAAGATTTATTCCTGAACAAATTACCAACTCGTTAAATGAACAAGCCAGAAGAATAATAGGATTTGATACAAGAATCCCATCAAATCTAGAAGAATTCTTTAAACCTTATGACCAATTGTTATATAAACCTGGACAAGAATAATTAATTAATGTAATATGGAAGATAAAATAACAGAAGCTATTAAAGCAAATATCGCGGTTCACTCAGCCATGGCAGATGATTATAATCAAGTAGAACCACATTTTCGACCAGAAAGCGTCGATCGAGTATCAAAAATAATTCACAAACTTTCACTTTCTCATTCTTTGGAAAATGCATTAGACTTAGGTTGTGGAACTGGGTTCATGATAAATATCTTAAAGGATTATTCAAAGACAATTACTGGAGTTGATGTTACTGAAGCTATGCTTAAAAAGGTTGACAAAAGAGGTAAAGCATTTATTGATTTGATTAATTCTGATACAGGAACCGTCGTATTACCTACTGATTTTTTTGATATTGCAACAGCTTACACTTTTTTAGATCATCTTTATGACTTAAAACCAACGATTGTTAATACATACAATTCCTTAAAAAAAGGTGGGATTTTCTATGCTGACTTAAGTCCAAATTTTTATTTTTGGGAAAGTATTAAAAACTTAAATCACTCTGTCGAGTATGATTTTATATTACAAAGGGAGATTAATGCCGTCCATTATAAACACGAAGAAATAGAAGATCAATTTGGTGTGAAAAAAGAAATTTTCACTGCTGCAGAATATCAAAAACACGTTAAGGGAGGGCTTATCGAAGAAGAATTACGTGAACTATTATTATCCATTGGCTTTACTAAAGTAGAATTTATATACCATTGGTTTGTTGGTCAAGCCCAACTGATTAATGATAATACAATTGACAAAGAAAAGAGATTTGAACATGCTAATATTATGCATGAGTACCTTTGTCAATCTTTACCATTATCACGGAATCTTTTTAAATATGTAGGATTCATTGCCTCCAAATAAAATGAAAAAAGCATCTATTATTGGATATGGGGATCTTGGACAACAATTTCATGAGTATTTAAAGGATATTTATAATACGGATTTCTTTTTTTTTGATGACGGAATTCATAATTCAACTAATGATTTTAAGAAGCCATTTGTAGAATACATAGAAGAAAAATATAAAGATTCAGATTTTTATGTTGGACTTGGATATAAAAACTTACATTTAAAAAATCGAATTCTGAATGAGCTTAAAAATCAAAAAAGTAATATCCCGAAATTTATCCATAATTCTTCATTTGTGAGCAAAACGGCCGTTATTGATAATTCTGTATTTATCTACCCTATGTGTAATATTGATATTCAGGTTAATATAAAACAAGGAAGTGTAATTAACAATGGAGTTATTATAAGTCATGATTCCACGATTGGAAACTGTTGTTATATATCACCTGGTTGTATTATTTCAGGGAAAGTAACAATTGGTGATTATACATTTCTTGGTTCAGGGACAATAATTTCAGATAATATTAACGTAGGAAGTAATGTAAAAATCGGTATTGGTACAGTTGTTACCTCTGATATTCCAGACAATGTATCGGTAATTGGTAATCCTATGAGAATATTAAACTCAAGCCTTTCTTTATGAAGCAATATGATTTTCAAAAAACTATAGGCTTCAACAAACCTTTCTTTACAGGAAAAGAAACCGAATATATTAGATTAGCGGTTGAGTCAAGTAAAATATCAGGTAATGGCGAATTTACTCAAAAATGCCAGTCATTTTTTGAACAGAAATATGGGTTTAAAAAGTGCCTACTCACCACCTCATGTAC
>Ga0315908_10002049_pt1 | contig 14927 bp, 15 predicted proteins | sample LakEriMetagenome_12_FD_203520 | JGI IMG/M metagenome (GOLD analysis project Ga0315908, IMG submission 203520) | Freshwater fungal communities from buoy surface, Lake Erie, Ohio, United States - Buoy 4 MA124 | ecosystem: Environmental > Aquatic > Freshwater > Lake > Lake biofilm | place: USA... | reverse complement strand
CAGATCGGTTAAGGTGTTGCCTCAGACCCCGTACAACTTACGCCTTGTGCTTTACCATAACCACCTTAGCAAATGACGGTAACCGACTACAAAGCTAACTCTCTTGTCTTATAATGGACTCAGCCTTAAGATACTGGAATCGGTGATCAGTCCATCGCAATAATAAACTACCAGCTAGATGTTGATGAAGGTTTTGGAAGCGGTTTTGTTTAGATCACACCAAACAATTTTGCAAACACTGTGTTCCAACATAATTCACTGATTCTTGGTCATGCTTACACCTACAGAGTCAGGTCACAAAACCTGATGGGATTTGGTGCTTACAGTTCAAGTTTCAGCTTTGTTCCTAGAGCTGTTCCATAAAAACCATTAAACCCACCAGCACTCGTGGAACCTTAGTCTAATCGAAATACAATTTATATCCGTTATGAGCACATTTTACAAGATGGTGGCTCAGATATATTGAACTACAATCTTTACATGGATGATGGATTGGATGGAAATTTCGATGGTCCAATCGACAATGGTTTGCTCCTATCATGGGACACATCTTAACAAACAGTTGTAACAGGTAGAACTTACAGATTCAAGTATTCTGCAACCAACATTGCAGGACAGGGACCAATGTCTGACGAAGTAGCCATTTTACTTGCTGATGAGCCTGCAGCACCAACCGATCTGACTAGGACGGACATGACGACTTTGACAGCAGGAGACATTCGTGTGACTTGGGCTTTACCCTCTGATTAAGGTGGTACTCCGGTCACCGGCTACAAACTTTATTTAGATGATGTGCTTTTCTACGATGCTACTAACAAGTCAACTTTTAATAACTATACTTATCAAGGACTTACAGTTGGCAAAACTTACCTGATAGGAATATCCGCCTTAAACAACAAAGGTGAAGGACCACGGGCCTAATTAAATCTTTTATCAGCATCGGTACCGCAGAAACTTTAAATTCCTGAGTTGTTGCAATCTTCTCCGACTCAGATCACCATTTAGGCCAAAAATCCTTAATTTAATGGTGGTGATGCCATCATACTTTATGCTTTTAGGATAGACTAAGGTCCTTAAACTTCTTATTAGCAATAAGTGACTTCTCCTGGCAAATTTTTTACATTCACTGGCTTGACCGGTGGCACATTTTATAGATTCCAAGTAGCAGCCATCAACACCGTTGGACAAGGTGCCTGGTCAGAGCAAATTGGTTTTTATGCAGCTATTCCTCCTTCAGTGTGTTAAAATTTCTAAATTCAAGAGCAAAGCCAAAGTGTCATTACTTTAAGCTGGGCAGCCCCAGATGATGATGGAGGATGTCCCGTCTCAGGCTACTAAATTCAAATGGAAGACACATTTAACCCAGGTTACTCAGTCGTTTATAATGGAATAAGTTAAAGCACACAAACTTCTGTAAGTTTGAGCTTTCCGACTATCAAGCCGAGCAAATACTACAAATTCATGCTGCTAGCTAAAAATTGTGGACTTTTTTCAAGTGCAGTTTATCTCAAGGCAGCTTCAGCTTCTGTACCAGATGCACCGCCACAAGCACCCCGTGTTCTTTCCTACGACAGCCCAACAGCAATGACAGTCAAATGGGTGTGGCCTAAATATGATGGAGGTCTATAAATCAGGTCGTATAAGTTGTATCGTGACAATTCAGTTGAAGTTACTTTGAATCCTTCACTCGATTACTACTAAATTACTGGCTTGACTCTTGGACAAAACCTAAAATTACAAGTATCAGCTGTTAACGAAATAGGAGAATCAAAGTTGTCACTCGCAAACACTGTGGTGTTTGCTAACGTACCTTCTGAACCAACTTAATTATCTCTCTAATCAAAGTCGTCGGCCATTTTAGCTACATGGGCTGCTCCCGTAAATTAAAATGGAGATGCGATCTAACATTACTCAGTGTATGTTGACAACGGACTAGGTGGACCTTACATAGAAGTTTTCGATGGTGCTAACTATCCAAGTACTTACAGTTACCTAATTTAAAATCTCACATGTGGACTTTTCTACCAAGTAAGAGTCACTGCATCGAATTCTGCAGGACAAGGGCCCCATGCACATCAATCAATTTGGCTTGGACACGTTGCTACTGAACCTCTTTTACCCAAATTAATCAGCGTGGTTCCACTGACTTCATTAGAAATTGGATGGACTAAACCCTCATCAGATGGCTGTTTGCCCATTTTGAGCTACACCATAAACAAAAACGGTATTGATACAGAATTTGACGTTAGTCCTACTGCAACAACTTACACAGATTTAGTTGTAGGTAAAATTGGAGACAAAGTAACCTACAAAATAAAAGCAGTGAACTTTGCTGGCTCAGGTGAATACAGTGAGCCAGTAGTGATTACAATTGGCCAAGTCCCTAGCGCTCCTGTTGACTTGGCTGTGTTAAAAATTGTTTCCAAGACAGAAATACAAATAACTTGGGAACAAGGAGCCTCAATCAGCATTGTGAATCCATTAACTACATCTTACAAGATATTCCTAGACGATGGAAGTGGTAATGGCCCGCAACTGTATTACGACTCAGCACCTCGTGCACTCGCCAACATTTATACTTTGAGCAATTTAGTCACAGGTAATTCCTATGATGTGACCGTTAAAGCGGTAAATGAAATCGGCGAATCAACTCCTAGTAATCCTTTAACAATTCACGCTGGTGTTGTACCAAGTCAGATTTAAAATTTAACTTGGGATGCAAGCACAACAACATCAGTGACAGTGAGATGGATCTTGCCTGCATCGAATGGTGGATTAAGCCTGACAAAATTCACTTTGTATTATGATTTCGGAAATGGAACTTATGCCTAAGTGGACATCACAGATACTTTCATCAGAACCTACACTTTACTAAACTAAAACACAGGTACCAAGGTGAACTTCTAGATAACTAGTTCTAATGTTAATGGACAGAGTGTTAAATCAGACGTGCTTTCAGCTTACATAGCAACTGCTCCTAGTGCACCTGCCATGCCCGAACTAGCAAAAATCTTCATTGAAGATCTAAGTTAATCCTTTGTAAAAATCACTTTGAACTGGGTAGCACCTGTAAGTAATGGAGCACCTATAACAGGCTATTAACTTTGGATGAGCGAACAAAGTGTTGACTACATCATGGTGTATGATGGCTAAAGGCGCTAGGATGTGCTTACTTACACTGTGACTCAAGGAGTCTAAAAAGGTCTTAACTATCATTTTAAGCTAACTGCCATCAACTATGTTGGCACAAGCACTTATTCACCGATTCTCACAGTTTTAGCAGCTGTAGTGCCATCAGAACCTATTGATTTCTAAGTAACTGGTTCCGATTCAGGAAGCGTCTCGATGTAATGGAAGCCTCCAATGTTCGATGGTGGTGCAAAGCTTACAGGTTATTATGTATACTACAAAATAACAGGATCTTAGAATTACTTAAAGTCTAGTTTAATCTCTCATTCAGAATTCGATTACACCCTTAGTCAGCTTGTAGCTGATTAAAAGTACTCAGTCAAAATAGTTGCCGTGAACGTAAAAGGTGAAAGTAATCCTAGTAATGTAAGATACTAATATTCAGGAGCAGTTCCATCTCTCCTTAAAGCTCCTACAGAAGTAACGCAGTCAAGAACCCGAACATATATGATGGTACAGATGTACGCTCCCTAAATTAGTACTACAGATGTTCTTGGTTACTAGCTTTACATTAATGACCCTAATAGCAATGCGATTCCCACAACGCTTGCATACGATGGACAATCAATTTCAAGTGTTACAACAGTTGCAGTCAGGGATTTAATTAGTGGTCAATCTTACTGGATTGCATTCAGAGTTTTGAATAGAGCTGGATGGTCTTCACTTTCGCCACTACTTTAAATCGTTGCTGGAAAACTTCCTCAGCCACCTTCCAAGCCACCACATAGAATCAGTACTAGTCCAACTTAGATTTAATTTGGTTGGTAAAGCTCTAGCGACATTGGTGGTGCTACGCTTCTGCAATCTTACAAAATCTATAATGGAGAAAGTTTAATCGACACAGTAAAATCAGACGTGCTTACGTACGTGTTGAGCCAAGGAACGGTTGCTGGAACTGCATACACAATTTCAATTTCTGCTGTAAGCTTGATTGGGGAAGGTGATAAGTCTAATCCTCTTACGATTTGGGCAATCGATGTTCCTTAAGCACCTGTTATTTCACTTTCTGACACAGGTAGAGACATGTGCTAAGTTAGCCTGTAAGCTGTGACTCCTCCAACAAACAGTCTTATCACAGGTTATGTAGTCATGATAGATGATGGCTTCGATGGGGCATTTGTTGAGGGATATGATGGCAGAGGAAATCCATCAAAACTCACTACTAAAATTGAAGGTCTTAGATCTCAGACAATTTACAGAATTAAAGCCTATGCAATCAACAAAGCTGGTGATGGACAGGTTTCAGACATCGTTACTTGTTACACTGTTACAATTCCTAACCAACCAGGAACTCCAAAGCTAGTAACATCAGATTCAACTTCAATCACTGTTTCTTGGGAACCTGCCTTTGACGATGGGGGTTCACCAATCTAATCATATTAGCTAGAAATTGATAAAATTGAAGGAGTTGGCTTTGCTAACATTGAAAATTGGTAAAATGTATTCAGTGGAGCAGCATTGACTTACAAGGCAACTGAACTTGATTCTACGTTTCAGTATAGATTCAGTGTTAGATCAGTCAGCGAATACCTGAAAAATAGTCTTTATTCTCAAATTTCTATATTTTATGCAGCTTCCTTGCCAGAAAAGATTTCATTTCCCACAAAACCATTTTCGGAATATAATTTGAACTCATTTACTTTGACTTGGAACCAACCAGTAATTTCATAGACACAACTTCCAGTAACTTCTTACAAAGTTTACTATGATGCCGGGTATTAATTGAATTTTGTACTTCTTGAGGAAATTTTTGCTTACAACTAGCATTTCATTGTGATTTAAAACCTCAGACCTGGCACCTTGTACTAATTCCAAGTTGCAAGTGTGAATGAGATAGGACAGGGCCAGCTTTCAGATGTTGTATCACAGTATGCTCAGTCACCGCCAGGCAAACCTATTACTCCATTTAGGACGGCTAGTGAAAGAACAGATGCATTGACTGCGAGCATAACTTTGTAGTGGTACCCGGTTACACAAACCGGTGGAGTGCCAATTACAGGATTCAAACTCTATTACAAGGACATTTATGACAACGTATTTGTTGCATTTGATGGTACAAATAAGCCTGCAGTGCTTTAAGCAACAATACAGGGATTAGCAATTGATAAAAAGTACTAATTTTATGTGACTGCCCTTAATCCTTTAGAAAGTCTACCAAGTGATTCTATAGCTTACCACTCTGGTGGATTCCCTGATGCACCTGACGCAATCACAGAAATTCCTTTATCCAGAACGGGTTCAAGTATAGGACTTAAATGGGAACCATCTCAAAATGATGGTGGCTCAGTAGTTTTAGTTTACAGTTTGGTCGTTGTCGTTCCTAACACTTAAGATTAAATTGTGTATTACGGAAATGCGCCGCAAGCAGTTCTTGCTGATTTGACATCTGGTTGGACTTACACATACAAAGTTAAATCTACAAATCTTGTCGGTGACAGTCCTTGGTCAGCCTAATACTCATTCTTAATTGTAGACAGACCAACACAACCCCTAAACCCCAAAATTTTGATGTTTGACAACACCTAGATTTCTTTCTCTTGGGAACAATCACTGTACACTGGAGGACAAGCAATTTCAGGTTTTAGAATTTTAAGACAAGATTGCTCTGATTCAAGTTGCCAGTATGAGCAGCTAACTACTTTACCAGCAACCTAATTTGACTATGTAGACACATAAATAACGGGGGGAAACTACTATTAATTTTAGATAATTGCTTTCAACTAGCTTGGAGGAGATTCATTGCCAAGTCTAGAAATTGGCACCTTTGCCATTAAAACTCCTCAAGGAATGAGTGCTCCTACAGAAGTAACTCATGATCAGACTTCTATAACTTTGTAATGGACGGAGCCCGTTTCAGATGGTAACTCAGATGTAACCTCCTACATCGTTTATGCTAAAGCTGATTTCGAAACTAGTTACACTAAGGTATATCAAGGCATGACCTAGTCCTAACAAATTCAAAATCTACTGACTGGATTCTTTTATTAATTCAAAGTCTAATCAGTTAATTCTATGGGACTAAGTGACATCAGTCAAGCAAGCATTGCCATAATAACTGCTTTAGTGCCTGAGATTCCAACAAATGTCACTTTACAATCTAGATCAGCAACTTCATTCACTATTACCTGGACTTCACCTGACAACACTGGAGGTGTAGTACTCACAGGTTACCACGTCTATGTATCCTAAGCAACAACAGAATTCACTCAAGTGTTAAATTCACCTCCTTCCACAAACCCAACTTTGACGATTTATGCACACGATGATGTTGTAGCAGGTGAGACTTACCACATAGTTGTAACAGCTTTGAACATGATCGGTGAAAGTGGATTCTCAGACCAGATATTCGTAATAGCTGCAGACATGCCCTAAGCACCTGCTAATGGGCCGACAATTACCTTGATTACTGAGACTAGTATTAGTTTAGAGATAAGCCCGATTCCAACTGCTGACAACGGAGGAAGCAATGTGACTGGCTACTTAATCTAAATTGATGATGGCCTGGGTGGAAATTTCACAACTTTGCAAGACAACTTAGACATGAATCTTATCATCTCTGGGCTTGTAATTTCAAGAGAATACAGACTCCGGTACGCAGCCCGCAACATAATTTATGATACACCAAACATGTTTTACTGCGATAAATTGCAATTTAGTCCTGTAGTAGTTGTTCTTACAGCCGTCATACCAGGAGTTCCCTAAATGTTATAGTAAAATAAAGAATTAATTTACAGAACAGCTTTGGTTTACACTTGGTAACCTCCTTAGAGCAACGGTGGATCTGCACTAAAGTTTTATCAGCTAGGAACGTCTAAAGTTTCAGGAGGTGATGAAACAATAACTAACCTTACAGTTCAGGCAGATTCCTTCAAATTCATTAATCTCTTACCTGCAACTGACTACAAAGTAAGGATAAGAGTCAATAACCTCGTTGGTTACTCTGAATGGTCTGATTTTGTCGTTGCAAAGACAGGTATTGAACCTTCAAGACCCGGTCTGTTTACTTTTTTATCTACTTCAAGAACCACAATAAGTCTGTAATGGCTTGCGACTCAAGGAGCAGACACAGGAGGATCAGATCAAAATCCTTTACCTGTTGTAGCTTATCACCTTTATATAGATGATGGCCGTAACGGAGATTTCAAGCTACTTTAATCACTTCAACAGACTATCTTTACTGCCCGGTATTTACAGCCTGGATTAACCTATCGATTCAAGTATTAAGTCGAAAACAGTTTAAATTTGCTTAGTACTTTCTCAACTGTCTAAACTATGCAGCCTGGAACACTTCCAAGTGCTCCTGGTGCTCCAAAACTGATCAGTTAAAGTTCAAAACAAATCGTGTTCAATTGGGCAGAACCTTTTGACAATGGTGGCAGCATGATATAAGAATATGAAATGCTAATCACAAATTCAAATGGATTACCAAGCCTGACTAAGATGATCACAAACACAAAAAATTTCACGTTCGAATCTTCTTAAGGTCTTGTAGCTGGAACTGAATACTAGATTAAACTAAGAGCGAGAAATTTCTATACAGAATTTTATAATGTCGGAACTGACGCTCCTTACTCAGCACAGACAACTTTTTATAGCTCTGATAGACCTAATCCAGTAGGCTAATTAAAATTTGAAGATCGCACTCGCACTGATGCAACTGTTTACTGGTCACTTCACAATAATGAAATTGATCTTGGCTATTCTACAATTGATGTTTTCTATATATTGTGGATTGATGATTGTTTAGGAGGTGCTTTTAATTAGGTTCTCGTTAACTCTACTACTACGACCTATTACAAAATTTCTAACATTCCTCCAGGAACGACTTGCAGATTTAGAATGAACACCTTAAACGTCATCGGCTACAGTTATAATTACAGTGAAGTTCTTGATGTTCTTTTCGCAGTTATTCCCGATGCACCTTTGATTCCTAATTATGTGAGTAGATCAGGAGGCGATTCAGAAATAGGTTTGCTCGCCCACATTACAATCGGCTGGTAATAACCTTTTAACACTGGAGGAGTCAAAATACTTGGCTACTAAGTCTACATGTCAACTGATGGAGGTTAATTCCAACTTGCTTATGACGGCTCAGCAGATCCTTTCACTTTACAATTCAAATTTGAAGGACTAAATCCCAGCAGCATCTATGGTTTTAGAGTTTACAGCAGAAATGCAATCGGAAATTCAGCTTAACCATCTCCAACTTTGTCAATTTATGCTGCAACATACCCCCAGTAAATGGATCCTCCAACCTAAGTGTCAATTACACCAAATGGCACAAACAGTTCAATCACTTTAACTTGGTCTAAACCAACTAGGGATGGTGGTCGTCCGGTATTAGGCTACTATCTAAACATGAATTAAGGTTATCTAACAAGTATGATCCCCATGTTAGTCAACATCCCAGAAAGTTAAAGTACTTACACAGTATATAACTTAATCGCTGGCGCACGTTACTAATTCAAAATTGCTGCTTACAACGTGATTGAGTCTGCTAATCCGCAATTTGATGATGAGCTAAATTTCTCTAAAGTAACTAGTTTTATCATTGCTAATGCACCAGACAAGATTACAGAGTTTAGCCAAAGCCTTACAAATTATATTAGTGGAAAGGTTAATTTGATTTGGACCCCACCTGATGATAATGGAATTGAAATTACTCATTACATTGTGTCAAGAGATGTTGGTAGTGGAGTTTTCTACAGAGTTTATAATGGCTCACTACCTATGTTCACTGATCAAGGTCTTTCACTTGGCTAGAACTATAACTATAAGGTAAACGCATTCAACGACATTGGAGGAAGCATAGATTCAGAAACGGTTACTGCTATATCAGGAAGTTTGCCACAAAAAATTACTACACACAAGATCATCACCTAATCTCAGACTTCTTTGACAATCGGATGGGAAGCTTTAGTTGATGATTTGGCTGGAAATCTTCCTATTTTGAGCTACCATGTTGTGTATGATCAGGCCGACTTCTAATATGTAGATCCTGTTGATAACGGAATTCTTCTGACTTTTACAAAAACAATTACTCAGCCTGGAAATGAAGGTAAAATCTATAGATTTAGAGTACGCGCACGCAACGTTCTTGGTATCGGTCCTCTAAGTGACGAAATACAATTAATGGCAACTAACCCGCCTGATGTTCCAACCCTTACCATGGACGAAAAGAGCCGAACTCTAACAAGTGTTTTAGTTAGATTCGCACCAGGATTAAACAATGGTGGCTCTGATGTAGTTGGTTATGAGCTATTGCGTGATGAAGGTATTCAGGGAAGTCCATTTAAGGTAATTTATGACGGAACATCTAAACCCGAAATCATAGTGTACAACGACACAAACCTTCAAACTTCCTTAACCTATACTTACAAGCTGTTTTCGATAAATAGAATCTTCCGAAGCTAAACTTTTGCCAGCTTGACAATCAACATCGGAGTAGCTCCTAGCGAACCAGGTATACCAGTTAAAGTTGAATCAAACTTTGAAGATGGAACGATCTAAATTCGATGGGCGGATTCTACAATATCTGGAGGATGGCCCATTACTGAGTACTAAATTTGGGTAGACAATGGACAGGGAGTTTGGCTTTAATAACCCAATTCAGTCCCCATGTCGATTCTAACTCCTGGAAATCTAAGGTACACTAACACTGGTCTCGCTGGAGGAATGACTTATGGTTTCAAAATCACCTCAAAAAATGTTATCGGAGTTTCAAAGTTTTCTGAGACATAATACTTCGTTTGTGCTGACTTACCGCCAGCTGTTGCAGCTCCGGTTCTTGAACGAGCAACGAATTCAAGTATTACTGTATCATGGAATGTACCAACAATAGATGGTGGCAGCCCAATTACTGGTTTCAATCTTTACATAAATCCTTTAAATCAAGGAGATTGGAAGCTCGTTTTTAATGGTCAAGGCTAACCCACAGTTCTTGTATTCACAGCCTTGAATCTTACGATTGGAGCGAAGTACCGATTCAAAGTATCTGCGTTCAATTTAGTAGGTGAAGGTCAAAACAGCACTGAATCAGTTTTGTTGTGTGCTGCAACTCCATCAGCTCCATCTCAGCCTGCAATTGTTAGTTCTGATTTTTCTTCAGTAACTTTCTCTTGGTAACAGCCAGATGACAATGGAGGTGCCTTAGTTTTGCTTTATGAAATTTGGTATAAACAGTCAACCTAACCTGAGATTTCTTGGGCTTTACTTGCCTAAACCGACATTAACACACTTTTGTATAAGCACTAAAACATTTTTGCTCAGGGTGATCCTTAGTATAAGATTAGAGTCAAGACTGAAGCTGGGTATGGCACTTTTTCATTGAGATCTACTTTTATACTTGCTAGTGCCCCCGCGATCAGTAATGCACCCATTTTAATCTCGTAAAAATCAGGCACGATCACTGTAGGCTGGACGCTTACTTCAAATGGAGGTTCTGTGATCACTGGTTACAGACTTTATCAAACTAATGTCACGGAAGGAGGCTAATAACTTGTCTACGATGGCACGAACATACCAACCGTGACCTCTACATCAATTACAGGTTTAATTCCAGGCCATCTTTATAATTATCAAGTCACAGGAATCAACAGAGTTGGTGAAGGAAAGATGTCGCCAACTAGTGTAAATATGATGGCAGCCACAATTCCTGGTCGATGTAATCCACCTGTTTTCCTTTCTTCAACATCTACATCAATAACTTTGAAAATCGATGCGCTTTCTGACAATGGAGGCAGTGCTGTCACACATTATAAACTTTATGCAGATGATGGAACTTTAACTGGCGATGTTTTCACTCCCATTCAAAGTTACGATGGTTCAAGCTTCGTTTTTCAAGTAGAATAAACTAAAGAGTCAAGATTTGTCACTGGTTCAACTTACAGATTCAAAGTATCAGGAGTAAATCATATAGGTGAAGGGCCACTGAGCAACTAAGTGATCGCTGCAATGGCCCAACCAGCTGAACCTCCAGGCTTGCCCTAAATAATAAGACAAAGATCATCTTTAACAAGTCTGCATGTAACTTGGGACCCTGTAACTGTAGGAGATATTCCAATTTAAGGTTATCTTTTAAACATGATCGTACGGGGTTCAGGCTAGCATATTCTTGTGTATGAAGGAAGACATAATCCTGACAGCACAAATTTCCTGATTACAAATCTCACCACAGGAGAATACTACGCTTTGTACTTGTAGTCTGTTGACTTTAATGGAGTAAGCATTCCAGGACCTGAAACGGTAGTCCCAGTTTGCCTCGCACCTGATCACATAGACTCTGTGTATTACATTTCCTCAACTAAATAAAGTATTAAAGTTGGTTGGACAACTCCAATTGACACTGGTGGTTGTCCCATACTGTCATATTCCTTGTACATTAAAAACAGTGTGTAATAAGATTACGCAGAAGTAGACCCATAACAAATTAATGACAAACCCTATTTGAACAATTATGATGTGACAGGTCTTACTCAACTAGGAAGTGTTTATGAGTTCTATATTAAAGTTTCGAACACCGTAGGCAGCGTACAATCACTACCATTCTAGATTACTCTTGCTTCAGTTCCAGACACACCCAGTTTAGCCCCTTATTAAGATTTCACTCTTACATCTAAATCACAGATACAAGTGCTTTACAATTCTTTCACTTAATAACAAAATGGTGGGAGTGACATTTTAGGCTATGAGCTTTGGAGAGATGATGGAAAAAATGGAGATTTCTCAAATCTTTACTTTTAAGATGACATTCTTGGCAATGGCTACTCAGACTAGTTCGTAACTCCAGGCTTGATGTACAGATATAAATATCGGTCCAGAAACACTAATGGACGCAGTGAATTCAGTCCAGTTGGATACCTTTTTGCTGCAAATGTGCCTGGTGTTTCGGATCCTCCAGTTTTGGTTACTGTAGACGATACCTAATTGGTACTGTAGATGTTCAGTCCTTAAGACGGAGGTGGAAGTGACATAACCAAATATCAACTCTTCATGGACTAAGGAGATCTGAACGCACCTATGTAAATGGTTACTAGTTATAATAATCAAGGCGGTGCTGGTGCGAGCACTGTTACTCACACGCTAACACCACAAATTGACGGCCTAGTTGTTGGAAAAATTTACTCATTTAAGTTTAGATCAGTAAATGCAGTCGGAAACTCAGATTTTAGCCTTTTGACTCGCGTTGGATTCGGCAACAGAGTAGCTACGCCTGCTAACTTAGCAAGTGATCTCTAACAGGCTTCGTCCACGCATCTAACTTTGACATGGTCGATTGTGCCCGATGCTTAACTTCCAACTCTTGGCTATAGTTTAAGTATGCTTTAAGATGATGATACTTGGCTTGTAGTTTTTAATGCGACAACTAATCCTAACGCACTTAGAGCAACTGTTTATGGATTGACTCCTGCAAAGCTTTACACTTTCTAAGTACGCGCTTGGAATTTCAACGGTCCAAGCCTTCCAAGTGACAGTTTCAAGATTTATGCATGTGGGCTTCCACGAAACTTTTAAGTACCTTTGCGTGTGGCATCTGACTAAAATTCGATAACAATTCGTTGGTAACCACCTTAACAAGATGGCGGCTGCCCCATTTTAGACTATGGAGTTTTCAGAGACTAAGATGGCACTGGCTAAGTTTGGACAGAAGTTAATCCAGCTTCAACTTACCCGAGAAACAATCCTCATGTGACTGAATTTAAGTGCACGATTTTCCCTACTGGAACTGTCGTAGGGCAATTGTTCGTTTTCTAAGTTGTTGCACGCAACTTGTAAGGTAATGTTGCTAGCACAGTGTCAGCACCAATGGCTCTTGCATCAATTCCAGACAAACCTTCGCAACCACCAACTGTGAACCCTGACCTTACTAATTCTTTTCAGATAAGTGCTGAATATCAGGCGGTTAATCAAGATGGTGGCTCTAAAATACTCAGTTATGAGTTACAAATCGGATCTCTTAGCCTTAATGACTTTGTATCAGTAGTTGGAAAAGATCCCCATACTTTGTAACTTTACTTCGTTGTCACTTAGGGCATTGTTAAAGGACAATACTATGCCTTAAGATATCGAGCTGTTAACAAAATAGGTGCTGGTCCATGGTCCAACATTGTAAAAGTAGTTGCAGCTTAAGAACCTGATGCACCTCCTAAACCTGTTTATGTTAGTTCTACAGATGGTTCAATTACTCTTGGATTTTTACCAACTTAAGACAATGGGGGAAGTTTGATCACAGGTTATGTGTTGATGAGAGACCCAGGCAATCTTTCAGGTCCCATTGACATCTTAGAAACCAATTACGATGGAACAAGCTCAACTTACACAGTTTAAAATCTGACTCCAGGTCATTTGTATAGATTCTAGTATCGTGCTAAAAACAAACTTGGTGAGTCACAAGCCTCATCAAAAACTACAATCGCAGCGTCTGCTTTGCCTGACCCACCAACAGACATAACCATAGATTGGACTCGATCATCTAAAACAAGTCTTGCCGTCAATTGGGTTGCCCCATCTGTAGTACCTTCTTCACCAATTACTGGTTATACCTTAGAAATGGATGATGGTAATGGTGGACAATTTACGCAAATCTACGATGGATCACAAGACAGCAACGCTTTACAATTCCTAATAAAGCATTTGACGAATGGACTACTGTACAGATTCAGAGTTTATGCTGTGAACTTTAATGGTAAATCTCTACCATCAACTGTCTCGAGCTATTATGCTTGTCAGGCACCTACCGATTTCCAAGCTCCTAAAGTAGTTTTCCAAAACAGTACTTAAATCTAGCTGCAATGGGAGCCACCTCGAGACAATGGTGGATGTTCAATTACCTCATATGCGGTGTGGAGAGACTAAGGTGATGGACAAGCAATAAACAATGAAGTCAACTTAGTCAACGACCCTAGCGTCAGAAATTTACCAAGTTTAGATACGTTTGTCATCACAAATTTCCCTGCAATGTCTGTGGGAAGAACTTTCCGATTCAAGATTTAAGTTATAACAACTTAACGAACAAGTTTTTCTGAAACTGGATATTCAATTTTAGCTGGCGTACCTTAGATGCCCACAGATGTGTGTTAATACGACTTTGCATTGACAACACAGAACTAAATTTTAGTTTCGTGGGCGAATCCAGCTCCAAACGATGGAGGCAGTCCAATTTTAAGCTATGAACTGCTTATGGATGATGGAGTAAGTGGTAATTTCGTCAGCATTGTGGGAGGAAGCTCAAACAGTTTACTAAAGTAATTCTTAGTAAAAAGTGGAGTCATCAAAGGCAGATCGCAGCGCTTCAAATACAGAGCCAAGAATGCTGTAGGATGGGGGCCGATGTCAGCAACTTCAGATGTGCTGGTTGCTACGTAACCTGATGCACCACCAATACCCTACTTCGTGTAGTTCATCAATTAAATCCTGAGTATTGGTGTGCCTCGTAGTCTGGACAATGGTGGCAGTACAATTGTTGCTTATGAGCTGTGGGTCGACGAAGGAGATGATTTCACATCTAGTTTCAGATAATTAACTGACTACAACAATGATGCTTTGATTTACCAAGCTACACAGCTCACAGACGGTCTTGTTTTCGGACGGACGTACAGAATGTAAACTCGTTGCAAAAACATCAAAGGCTACTCAGCATTCAGTGTTGTAGCATACATCTCTTTTGGAAATGTTCCCGACACCTTAATCGCTCCTCAGAGAATTTATTCTGCTCAGACCTCAATCGCAGTGAGTTGGAT
>Ga0315908_10002048_pt1 | contig 14934 bp, 13 predicted proteins | sample LakEriMetagenome_12_FD_203520 | JGI IMG/M metagenome (GOLD analysis project Ga0315908, IMG submission 203520) | Freshwater fungal communities from buoy surface, Lake Erie, Ohio, United States - Buoy 4 MA124 | ecosystem: Environmental > Aquatic > Freshwater > Lake > Lake biofilm | place: USA... | reverse complement strand
GAGATCGATTTGATCGGGTGTATATTAGGAAGCATAAGGAATATGCATAAAGTTATAGAGATCATCCCAATCAACAAGATTAGTGAAATAAGGGTGAGCTTTAAGAGTTGCAATATCTTTTAACCTATCCTGAACATTAAACTTCATTAAACTAGCCAATAAATCCCTTAATTGATGATTGTTTATTTTTTCTAAATGAACTTACTAGACTCCATTTAAAATATCCTACTCCAAATTTTGATTTTAACCTTAATACCCAAACACACTCTCACCTACTATCATTTCATATCCTAACATTCCTAATGCATAATAATCTACTTCTTGTCCATAACCCTTCTAATAATCTCCATTAAAAAACTAAGGTGACATCATATGTTTAGTGCCACAAAATATAGTTTCCTTTATTATTTATCCGTCAATTAACTTCATCTAAGTTGACTCTCCTAAATCTATCAACTTTGCTTATCCTAATTAATTCACAATTATATTGCTACTTTTGATGTCTCTATGAATTAAATTTTTATTGTGTATATATTCAAATATCATTATTAATTGAGCTAATATTAATCCTGAGAATCTTTCTTTTAATTATTGGTTTGATATTAGCAACTGTGTTAATGTTGCTCCTTCTATTAGTTCCATATTTAAGTAAAGATATTAACTATCTTTATAAGTGCACAATAGTTTTACTATACAAGGATGATCAACTTTCATTAAGCATTCTTTTTCTTCTTTTAAAAATTCTACGTTCGTAATTGATTCTTATAACGACTCTCTACTTATTCCTTTCAATATTGATTTTCTCATTTAATCATCTTTTATTAGCCATATTTTACGTTCTTTATTTTTTGTTTCATGAATTTGCCGAAGCATTGTTATTGTTATTTCTTCATTCTTGTTGTTTAATACTATTTTTTAATATGGATAATCATCTTCCATTTTATATATTAATTTAATATTATTTATTATTTTTAATATTATTTATCAGCAATTATTTTTATTTATCTAAATTTATTATTATTTATATATATATTATTTGTAAATAATGAAGTAAATTATAGTTTTCCAGATTTAAAATATTATAAATTTAGTAAAATTATAATTAATAAATGAAGAAAATAATAAATAAATAATAAAAAAATTAGATAAACTAAATATCTCCATGGCAAAAAAATTCTTAGATAAGTGAAGGACTTGATATTAACAGCATTTAAAGCAAAGTATCACAAAAACAAGAAGAAGAAAATAAAGAAGATAATGTAATAGAAAATAAATAATAAAAATAAGTTAAATTGAAATTAGATACTAATGCAATAATACAAAAATGAAATAATATGTTATAAAAAAATTAAAACATTCCTAAAAAAAACATTTATCCCTTAAGAAATATAAAGAAAAATGAAAAATAAGAAGATGAAGAGGACATTGATTAAATAAAGATTAAAACAAAAATTCAGTTAGCTTAATAATTCAAAACATTTACTATAAATTAAGATTTGAAAATAGTTTTGAATGATGATAAAACTAAACCATAATAGTAAGTGAGAAGATATAATAATTTAAGGTAATAAGAATTAGAAAAGATGAAATTGAAATATTAGTAAATAAGTATTAGGAATAAAACACTAACTACTTTTAATTTCAGAGACTTTTTCAATTAGAAAAATTAAATTGATAAAACTCTTTATGATATTACTTATAAGCCAAAACCAAATGTTTCCTTATCTTCAAATATTCATGATGAATAGAAGAAGAAGGAAGAAATTTTTATAAAAAATCTAATTAAGTAAATTTAGAAATTTACTGTCAAACTCACTGATTCTTCAATTAATGTTGATAATGAATCGTCATTTATGAATTAATTATTCACGGAAAATTAAAAAAGCAAAGTTTATTCTCCTTCTCCTATTATTTTAAAAACAGGAATTTAAAAATGATCTGACTAATTTCAAGTATTGGAGCGATCATTTTAAATGAAATAAGATAATAAGACTAGTTAAGAATAAGTCTATATAAAAAGAATGTTAGATAAAAACTACCGTATGTAGAAAAACTTGGAATTTAGTAATTATAAATAATAGAATAAATTGTAAATTCTTAATAAATATATAATTAACAGATCTGAAAGTTTAAATTGATTAATGATATAAAAATAATTTTAAATGATAGTGATATATTGATAGTTATATAATGTTAATAATATAATGATAATATAATCAATGATTGAATTGATATTTTGATTTATAAAATGAATTCTTTGTAAGTATTTCATAATGCAAATCAGTTAGAAATAAACCTTCAGGTCTTGCTTTAGGTTTAATTTGAATATGTTAAATATCATCCCTTTAAATGAGCTATTTTAATTATTTAAGAGATATCTTATATGAGCCTAAATATATAAGAAATCCAACCATAAATCTTATCTAATACCTACAAAATGACTTGGCTTTGAAAATAAATTGTATCTACTATACCTGATTGAGTATATTAACTTGCATAATGACCTAATCCACCTTCCTGATATAATAATCATCTTCAGGATTTTGATGATCTCAATTACAAAAATTAAGCCAATTATGTTCCCCCTCCATCAACTTGCAACCTTCCATCATTATTTCAATATCCAACTTTTCATATATTCTATGACAATACTATTACATCTAAAACGGACAATTTATTTTCTCTTCTAAATTCGCATGTACAAAATACTAATATTCTTTTTATTGTATACTTTTTCTAGCATGGAAATCTAAATCAACTTCAAATATCTCGTTAAATCTTAAATTTAGGTTTTTATTAATTTTGTTCAAATAACTCAACATTTTTTTGTTTTTACTCATTAATTAATTGTCGGTTTTGAATTAATCATCTAATATAAAATGAAATCCATATTTTAATGCATTAACTCCTTTATCAGTTCTACTGCAGCCTTAAATAGTTATTCTTTATTTAAAAGCATCACTTAATACCTATTCAATATGATTTTGGACTGATTGTGTTGTTCCCTCTTATTTTCCTTAATTTTAATAACCATTAAATTAATTCCCTATAAAACTAATAAATACTAAATACTTTCTTAGTTCTTGAGATTAATTATTCTTATTATCTATCATAATAATATATTTAAAATATTAATATATATAATATAAATTATGAAATATCATAATATAATAAAATAATGATAATATGTTAAAAATATTATGATAATCATTGAATTAATGATTCTATTGTAGACTAATAATTAAGAATAAGAGTTTCGATTTCTTGAGTAATATTGATATCATCAATCCATTAAGTCCTTTATCCATCATTCCATTAGCCATATCGAAACTACTATTATTCGTAAAAGTACTTACCATATCCATTCTGTTTTCCATTAGTCCATTACCCTTGATACATGTTACCATTACTCCAGACATATTAACCATAACCATGCTTTTAGTCCTTAAAGTATTCTCCCTTATAAATTCAACCATCCGGCCAGACATACATTCCTACTCCCTACATCTACCCTTATCTATATATAAAATAAGGTAATAATAATATGACAATATGATAATATGATAATATGATATACCTCCAATGTCCCAAATATTGCCTTCCATCAATCCATATGTACCTTCCATAACCATCAATGACACCCTAGAACCAAGTTCCTTTATAATGACTCCCATCACTCCAACAATACTCTCCTTATCCCTATTTCAACCCTTAACTATATTCTCCCTCATACCTACTGCCATCTGGCCAAATTTCGACTCCAAATCCATTTTATTAATCCTCAAACCAATCCCCCTCATACCTAGCCCCATCACTATGAGTATATATTCCGAATCCATCAGCCTTATCATCAGTCCATTCTCCTTCATAAACATCTCCATCACTGTGAGTAAATCTCCCTTTTCCATTTGCCTTATTCTCTTTCCAGAATCCTTCATATTTTGCACCATCTGGCCAAATTTATATTCCAAATCCATCTCTTTATTCATTTTTCCATTCTCCAGTGTAGATTGCTCCTGATTTAAATTAATATGGTTTGTTATATACTTTTTCGTTCTAATTTTCATTTTCATTAATATCATTTTCTAAATTTATCTTTTTTTTTTTATTTGTTGATAAAATCCCATTATTTTCTTATTTTTTATAATAATCATATTCTTATACATTATGTTTTTATTTCTCTTTATAACTATTATCCATTAAAGGTTATCCAAATATTTTCTTTGCTTTTTTAATACTTTGATTTAAGTATAAACTTTATTTTTATTGATTTTAATTCATAAATTAGCTTAAATTTTCTTTATTTTGATAAGAATTCTAATATTATTGTGATTAATGCTCACTTATTAACATTTTATAAAGTTATCCTTTATCTTGAAATTGATTTATATTTTATTAATTGTAGATTTCCTTAGTATTCTATACATTTTCACAAGCTTGACATTCATTGCCCATTTTATTTTAATTATAACTGAATATAAAATCAACTTAATTAAAGTATAAAGTCAAATATTGGTATTTTTTATTAATTATTATTTACAAATATATATAAGATGTTGGAATAATAATAAAAAATTTCTAGATTATTTTCCAATAATGTTGATAGTGTTTTACACTTCTAATAATCTTAAGATTTTAATGAAAATAACAGTAATATTTTTTATCTTTAAAATAGACGATTAAATATCTGCTTGGTCTAATAAAATTGATTTATTTTAAAAAAAAAATATGTCTTATTTTAACAAAATTAATGATTAAAAATATCTTTCTAACAGTTATGATACTAAAAATCAAATGTAAAACTAGGATTTCTTAATAAAAAATATATAGAGTATTCAGTTCAACAATAAAAAATAATAAAAACTTTATAAATGATTGTAAGAAATATAAAACAATTAAAAAACATAACAAAATTATTTTAATAATATATTTAATAAAAAATATTAGGACTTAAATATTGAAGATATAAAAAAATATTAAAATATTAATTAAGAAAATGAAACTAAAAAACCCATTAAAAAATCAGCTAATTAAACATTTTTTATGAAATTTTAAAATAATCTTTCTAATAAAAATAATCTTTTTATTATTTAAAAAAATATAGAAAACGAGTAGCAAAATTTATCTTTTAATCAAAATTATAAGAGTACTCTTAATATCTATAATTATAAAAAAATAAATTGAAAATCTAATTTTACAAATTTGAACAAATCTGAAAATAATACTCCATCTTTTAATAAAAAAAGATAGTTAGTTTGTAATGATTCAATTTGTAATAAAAGCACTTTAAATAAAAAATTTATTATTGAAAATTATAGCTAAAATCAATAATTATAATGAAATACTTTTTTAACAGGAAGATAAATTATTGCTGAAAAAAGTTACATTAATCTTTAAACAAAAATTATTATACAAAGTAAAATATTTTATGTATTAATCTCTAGAAAATAATATAATTAATAATTGAAAATTTCCATAATAAAATAAAAATTAAATTTCTAATTTTCAAATTTAAAATTTAGAATAATTATTAAGTACAAATAAATTAAATTTATTAAGCTATAAAAATAATGATAATAATAAAAAAATCAATAAATTATTGGATAGTTGATATAATAATTATAATATTGATATGTTTATTATAGAAAATTTTAATTATAAAGATATAAATAAGGGTATAAATTTAATTTTAAATAAAAATAATACATATAGTAAAAGTTATAATATAGATTAATTAGAAAATGAAAAAGAAAGAGGGTGAAGATAACCATTTAAATAGTTTAATTTTAGGAGGAATAGCTTCAATGATTGCTGGAGCAATAACCCATCCAATAGACACTTGTAAAATAAGACTGCAAAACAGTGATGGAAAAAACTACTATAACATGGTATAGACAATGAGAAAAATAATTAAAGAAGAAAAATTAAGAGGGCTTTATAAAGGATTATCAGCGGCTCTTTTAAGAGAAGGGAGTTATAGCACTTTGCGACTGGGATTATATGAGCCAATAAAATAATTGCTACATAAAGATAAAGAGAGGACTCCTTTCATTGTGAAGATATTGGCAGGACTATGCAGTGGAGGAGTGGGGAGTATCTTTGCGACTCCTTTAGATCTGTTGAAAATATGATTACAAAGTGAAAACAGTTATGAGATTAAACTAAGGAAGGAAATGAGAGAGATTATTGAGAGGAAGGGTTGGGGTGGACTATGGAGAGGCAGCATAATTAATATGATTCGAGGAAGTTGTCTAACTGCTACTTAGTTGGCTACTTATGATCATCTCAAGAATCATCTCATATTATACTATAACTATCAGGATAACTTTTTCCTCTTTCTTTTCTCTAGCTTTCTCACTGCTATCGTCCTCACTATTGTCATTGCCCCTATTGATCTTGTCAAAACTAGAATCATGAGCAGGCATTATTCCTATTCTGGTATTCTTAATACTGTACAATCTGTCTGTTATAATGAGGGCTTCCCCGTCTTTTATAGAGCCATGTTCCCTTAGTTTATAAGGTTTGGACCTTTCAACATCATTTAGTTTGTATTGTGGGAATAGCTCAAACTTATCAATAATATTAATACTTTATGATTACTTATATATCACTATATTTAATAAGTAGAATAAAATTTAAGAAATTATTATTTTTAATAATAAATAATAATAGATTGTAATAGTAGATATGGATTAAAACTTGAATCAATAGTAATAATTTGAACAACAACAATATATGATGCAACAAATGATGATGTAATAATAAATGATGATGTAGTCAGATGAAATGCAAATGGCTTATTACAATTAGATGATGTAGATGTAATAAATGATGCTAGATCCTTGCAATAACATTCCAAAAAAGCCAAACAATAATTACAATTATAACTTCTAACAAAACTTACCTCGAGCTTAGAATTATGATGACTGGAATGATATAATAAAGCACTTTCCTCACTTAAAAACATTAAATAATGAGGTGGAGATATAGAAAATATAAAATGCAATATTTTTCATAATGAAGAGTGCAAATGAGGATGATATTCATAAGGCAATTAAATATTAATGTTGGACATCATCTGTGAAGAATAATTAGATCCTCTCTGCTGCATACAAGGAGGCTTAGGCTAAAGGCATTAGGGTTTATCTATTCTGGAGTGTTGTCAGGAGTGGACATTTCTGTATGGCAGCTCAACTCAATTCTGATCTCAGAACTGATCATAATATCTAATAGTGGTGGGACGAAAACAAGTACTTTGGCTCTTTTAGTATCAAACTCTTACACGTTAAGAATATCAAAGACAGAAACTTTGTTAATATCAAGGAGGTATTTACTAATTAATACATAACATATCATATTATCTTATTAATTATAAAAGGAGAGTTAGGAGAATGTACCTGTTTACAAGTTGAGAGATACAACTAGAATCACAACTTATAATGGGCAATAGATTATGGAAATCTTTAACAAGGCTAGCATATATCCTTGTGCTTTCACTTTATTCGCTTACCTTGACAAAAGGGAGGATATAAAAATGACAGAAAGATATAACAATCCACAATTTTCTCTCGAGTTCCAAGAAAAGTCTTAGCAATATCATGAGTCAAACGGAAATCCATCTCAGTTTAAGAAAAAACCTTAAGGAGCTTAAGGAGGTATAAATAATTATCATCATTATATTATCATTTTTTTAATTTTTTTATTATTATATAGCAATTAAGTTTTATTTTTTTTAATTTTTATATTTATGCATTTTATCTAAGAATTATATATTCAAAATACATTATAAACTTAATATTTTTAATTTTTTCTTTATTTTAGATAAATATTTTTTATAAGCAATATAAAATTCTATATCTAATGTAAAATTAAGAATTTAAATTATTATATTAATATCATTATTATTAAAACCATTATTATTAAGATCATTATATTTATAATTATAAGGATTATATGGAAATCCATTTTATCAAAAAAAGCAATAGACAGTTAAGGAGGAGGAAAAAGATTTAGAGACAAGATTTTTTATAAAATAGAAAGAAAACAAAGAATAGAAGAATAAATAAAAAATGAAGAAAAAGAAAATGAATGCAAATGGAAAAGATACATTTTAATTGGGAACAGGAGAAGCAAATGTGATTATTAACTAATCTGACAGCGATGATGATTAAGGTTTGGAGGTGAATGATAATAAAAATAGACCAGTTGAATAGGCAGAAGAGAAGGAAGAAAACAATATAAATTAAAAATGATTACATTAATTTACATAATAGATAATATTATTTATATATTATAAAGGTAATTAACGTTAATTGATTGATAATTAATATCTTGGTATCTTAATTATAATAAATAATAATGTAATACAAAGACAGTCCTCCCAATAAAAAAATAGGAGATTATGTATGGAACCATTAGGCATTTTTAGGAGAAGGAGCATTTGGAAAAGTGTATTTAGGTCATCCTGCAAACGATCTAAAAGAGTTGGTAGCTGTAAAATAAATGGACATGAAAAATCTAAAAACAGAAGAAATGAAAAAAGCACTTGCCAATGAAATAAGTATATTAAAAATGTTAAAGGATAATTATACTTGCGGAATGATTAAGGACTACCAGACAACAAATAATTACTACATCATTTTACCATTTTGTAATGGAGGAGATTTAAGACAGAAGTTAAATAAGCTATAGAATAAAGAAAATGATAAATACATATGTGAGGCAGATGCATTATAGATCTTGAAGGACTTATTATTAGGTATGTAGGAAATGCACAAAAATGATCTGGCTCATCGAGATTTAAAGCCTGAAAATAGTCTAATTCATAATGGAATACACAAGATAGCTGATTATGGATTCAGCACAAAAATAGGAGGTTAGCCTATGAAATAGCAATGTGGTACTCCTCTCTATATGAGTCCTTAAATTCTTTAAAATTAGCCATATACTGAGAAAAATGATGTATGGGCCATTGGTATGATCTATTATGAAATCCTATTCGGAAAAACTCCATGGGATGTTAAATGCATGTAGGATTTACACACCATGCCCAAAAAAATCCCAGTCAAATTCCCTTTCAATCATCCTATTTCTGATATGAGTAAGAAATTCATTCTTGGCTGTCTCGCTTATGAAGAAAAGGATAGACTCAGTTGGGAATAAATATTCTAAAGTGATATTTTTACTTAAACAAAAGAAGTTCATCATTAAATAGTTTAGGAATAATCAAATATCAAAAAAGTAAATTTATCTAATAAAACTCTTAGTGTACTAAAGAAGTTCTAAAGCATTGTTAATGATAATTAGTTAGACTTGATAGTATTATTTAATAAATTAGATAAATAAGGTGATGGTAAATTAGATGTGAATGAATTATCAGTGTTATTTAAAAACATCGATCCATCTTTTACAACTTAAATGTGCTAAGAAATATTCAGTGCTTTTGACACTTCAAATGATGGGCAGATTGAACTGGAGGAATTTAAGAAGATATTAGTATACACTTGCTATGATGAATAGAAACAAGAAAACTTCATGCATATTGAGTTGAAAGCAAATAAGATAATTAAGGATTTAAAATTAAAGATTTAACATCAGGACATCGATCTAGCATTCTTATTTAAAAAACTAGATGTTTAAGGAGATGGAACTTTGGACATAGGAGAGTTAGCGAAATTGATTAAGATAGTTGATAATAATATCAGTCAATAGGAGTTAAATCTAGTGTTTAATTTGTTCGATGCAGATAAATCAGGTAACATCACCTTTGAAGAGTTTTCCAAAATCCTCTTTGTTTAGAAATCAGTTATCCAAGATCAGAATCAGTCTATCAACAAAAGCAACATGACACCTAACTCTCTTGCTCTTCTTTCTAAAGTCAAGAATGCTATTGTCAATAATCATCTTGATATGGAAGTCGCTTTTAAGCATTTCGATCTCGATGGAAACGGATATCTTGACAAAAAAGAGTTCGAAAATCTTGTCAAAGTCTTTTATGGTAAAGCTGAACTTGCTGATATTACTGAAACCTTTGTTATACTTGATTCTAGTAAACAATCTAAAGTTAATATTAATGATTTCAAAAGCATACTTAACTGATATTTTAATTTAATACACATAATTTACATAATAATATATTTATTATATAATTATTTTATTATAATGAGTTAGCAATAGTAGGATAATTTAAATAAAATATAAGTATAATGTAATAAAAACAAAGTGAAAACTTAAAAATGGAAGAAGAGAATGAAGAAAAAGGGCTATAAGCAGTAGATTAAAATGAAAATAGAATTGATGAAGAACTAATAAAGAATCTAAACGATTATATTCAGCAAATGTTTTAAATATAATAGAAGCCATTAGAGAATATGAATAAGTAAGAGATTAGAAAATCATGTAACTGCAAACAAAGTAAATGTTTGAAACTATACTGTGAATGTTTTGCAGAAGGAATTTACTGTAATCAACAATGCAACTGCAATGAATGTTTCAACAATCTTTTCCATGAAGTACAATTATAATTAATATATAAATCTAAATAGTTTTAAAGGAAATAAGCAATTGCAAGCACTCTGGAACGTAATCCAAATGCTTTCCAATCAAAATTTTAGCAGAAGAACTAAAATTTTAATAATCAACAAATCTAAGATGCTAACATGAATATGGACTAAAATATAATAGAAAATAGAATTAAACATAGTAAAGGGTGCGCTTGCAAAAAATCCAACTGTCTGAAGAAGTATTGTGAGTGTTATCAAGCCAATACCATATGTTCTGATTTATGTAAATGTTTTGATTGTTATAACTCCATTCCTCTTCCCTCTGATGAAGTAATTTAGTAGATTGCAAACAATACTATTTAAGTTAATACTTCTCCTTCATTTAAATCCTTTAGTAATTTTCACTATTTATTATTCATTTTAGAGTACAATGTAGTTTCATCTTATGATTAGTTCAAAAGCATTTTGAAGGAGAACAATCAAAATAAAAAGGTATCTAAATAGAATATTGATGAACTAATTGGTTATTTCAAAGAGTTGATGAGTTAAGATAAAGAACAGTTAATGAAACAAGAGGAAATGAAGGGAATTGTTAAGGAAAGTCTGAGTAATCATGAGGAACTATTAAAATCTTAAAGATAGTCAATAGAGAAATAAATACAGGAACATAATATCGACTAGTAAATTATTGAATATACTAATAGCAATTAAAATCACATCAATCATCATAATAATGTCACTATCACTTAAAATCTGCATTGTGACGATGAAGTACCTTATTTTTTTTATCCAAGATAGAACAGTTCTAAAATACCTAATTTAATAAAAGCCTTGATATTCATTCTATTGATGAAAAGTCACTCAAGTAGATACTTATTTTAAATAAGTTTATTGATACTCTACAAAATATTTATTCACAATTGTGACTTATATATATATATATAATTATATTTATTATTTTCTTATTTATAAATCGCAATTATATTCTTACAGTTTTTTTTATATAATATAAGTAATAATTTACCAAATTAAATGGATTCTAATTGTATGTCATTTAATATTTATTTAATTTTCTAGTTAATCATCCTTAGCTAGATCTCGAAAATAATCATGACTTTTAAAAATCATCTTCTAATCATGAAAATATTTTGACAAATAATCACTTGAATAAGCAAGATATCCAAAATAAAGATACCAAGTAAAAAGATAATTTCATGAAAAGCTTTTGTTATTCTAATTTAGACAACATTATTTTTACAAAAAGATAAAGGAAAGTAATAGAAGCACCTTAAAACTCCATTTAAAGTAAATAATATTTATTATTTAAGTTAAGAATTAAATCAGTAATAATAATATTGTTAAAAATAAACCAACATAAATAAATAAAAAAATCGTAAAACAAACATTTTATAAGAAAAATTAAAACTCCATAAAAAAAATAAAATAATTTGAACAAAAAGATTATATTGATTAAAAAGAAGATTTTAAAGAATCATCTTAAGAAAATGATAAGGGATTAAACAGTGAATAAAGTTATTAAATTTAAAAGAAAAGAGTAAAGAAGAAAAAAATTAGAACTAAATAAGAAAATTCTTAAACTTAAATCTAAACTTATAAACTTAATAAAATATTCCACAAAGACTAATTTATTAGTTCTAATATCTAAGATAATAAAATAATTAAAAAAGTGAAATAAATAGATGTAAAAGAAATTTTTAAAAATAATTACTTAGAGGTGTTAAACATAGATAATGATAAAAACTTAAATGAATAAGTTATTGAATCAAATATATTAAATGGTCTTGAAAAATCAATCCATTAAGACAATTTGGTTTAATCTTCAATTTCATTTTATTAATAAAAATATAATTAAGAACAATAATAATAATAAAATTAGAAGCAATACTAAATTAATGGTAATGGATTTAAGTAAGAAAAAAAAGTAGAAGACATAATTCATAACATAATTTAAGAAATATTAATGAAAATATAAATATAGGATAAAATAAATGAATAATTAAAATAATAATAAAATAAAGATAATGAAAATGATGATAAAAAACAATTGATAACTTAAAAACTAAATAGCTAGAGCCGTAGAAATTTAAAAGAAATAATGAAATAAATAAACGATGTAAATTTAGCAACAAAGAATCAAAAGACATATTTAAATTGTGACATAAGATATTTAAATTTAGATTTTCTTACAGAAAGAATTGGATATTTTGACATAATATTGATGGATCCACCTTGGAGAATTAAAGGAGGACAATAAAATGATAGTCAGTTTATGTTCAGTAATAGTAAGTTCAGTTTAGATTATGATACAATGGGTAATCAGGAAATCATGAATCTCAAAATTGAAAATCTATCCAAAAATGGGTTCCTTTTCCTTTGGATACTCAACACTTAAATGAATATGGCCTATGAAATCATGGAAAAGTGGGTAAATGTTACATTTAATAATAAAAATTAGATAATATAATTAATAATTAATATTATTAAAATTTAACAAAAAAATATAACAAAAGTATAATAAAAACATAAATAATATTTAGGGATATGAAGTTGTAGATTAGATTGTATGGGTTAAGCTAAAAGACAATAAAGTGAATTTAACTCATGGATATTACTTCATGCACTCTTTTGAAATTTGTTTAGTTGGCTACAAATGCCAAGCGGGGGAAAGAGTAGAATACATAAGTAAAATAAGTAACAATCTTATTTTTGCAGACATACGTAGCAAATCTCAGAAACCAGATGAAATGTATGAAATAATTGAACTTCTTATGCCTGGAGCTAAAAAAATTGAGATATTTGCAAGGAATCATAATTTAAGACCAGGATGGTTTAGTGTTGGCAATTAATTGGGAGAAATCTATGATAAGTGGTGTAATATTTTATGTTGTAACATTTGCAATCAGTAAATCAAATTGGGAATCAAGAGATATAAGAGTAAATAAATTCCTAATTACGATATTTGTGAAACATGTTATCAAGACTCTCTTATCCAAGATAAACACACATTATTCTTTCAAATGAATAATAATGTATCTGAAGAGATTCTCCATTATTATCATAATTGTAATTAATGTTAATTGGAACCCATTTGGGGTACAAGATTCACCTGTACATAATGTTAGAACTATGATCTTTGTGAAAAGTAATTTCATTACAATTAATATCTTATAATATGAATAATATTATTATAATTTTATATTAAATATAAGTTGTTTTGATTCTAATTTACAGCTTGAAAATGATAAGAAATTCCATCCAATAGATCATGAAATAAAAGTGCTAGAATTAGCAGAGCTGGGTAATGGTTTGACTGTTCATGATGACATAAAATGCGTATCTTGCTACTAAAAACCCATATTAGGAGTGAGATTTAATTGTAGTTCATGCAGCAATTTTAATTTATGCCAAAACTGTTTCTTTTCCAAACCTTTATCTCAATATAATAATAATAGAGGTCATAAACCTTTCCACAAAATAAACATTTACATTTAGCCTTAGCAAATCTCCAAGAAGAAGAACGAAAAGTGCAATTGGTGTAATATTGATCCAATTTAAGGAGATAAATTTAAATGCTAAAACTGTCATCATTTTATTTTATGTTTTGATTGTTATCTTATTAAAGATTAGTTTAAAATCAATCTTGCTACTACTCATAAGGTTTATCATTAATTTTTCCAAATTCCTAACTAATCAACTATTTGATTTTTTTTATAATTTAATTATATTTTTATTATTATCATAATTATAATCATAATTATTATTAAAAATATCATAATTTAATTTAAATATTAATTATTATTATACTCATTATTATATTTAAATAAATTTATTAACATAATATTTTTATTAATATAATTTTGAAAATAATAAATTTATAGTTATTAATTATTACATTTATAAATTATTAGTTCATAATAATAATTCAAATTATAAATCTCTTTATTTCTTTTGTTCAATGTTTTATAACTATTTACCATAAATTTATAATTGAACGACTAGATTTTATTTGAATTCATATAAATCTTTTGCATTATATGAATAATCATAAACTTTGTTTCCGTCACTCAATAGTTTTAAAATATAAGCTAATTATAGGTTTTAATCAGTATGAATTTTAGGAACACATCCTATCAAAACTAAAAATTTAAATTAATTTTTATTATTTTTATAAAAAATTATTTGAATTTACATTTGTATTTATTTTCATTTTATGATTCATATTGATTGTTTATTTATGGTAAATTACTTTATCTATTTTCAATAATATTAATAAATTAAATTATTATATCGAAAATTCTTTAATATTGATATTAATTAATGTTATTGAATTCTACATCATAAATTATTATCATTTTTTATGGTCTGTTTCTTATTTCAACTAAAAAATTATTTCCTTCTTAATTTTTAAAAC
>Ga0315908_10002047_pt1 | contig 14937 bp, 10 predicted proteins | sample LakEriMetagenome_12_FD_203520 | JGI IMG/M metagenome (GOLD analysis project Ga0315908, IMG submission 203520) | Freshwater fungal communities from buoy surface, Lake Erie, Ohio, United States - Buoy 4 MA124 | ecosystem: Environmental > Aquatic > Freshwater > Lake > Lake biofilm | place: USA... | reverse complement strand
TACAACGCCTAATTGGCTTCTGAAACTTTTCAAACTTATGGTGCTCAGATCAATACCGTCCACTGTAATATTTCCAGCATCAGGATTTAGAAAAGTGGCAGCTAATCCAGCTATCGTTGATTTTCCGGAACCTGACGTTCCCACCAATGCGGTAACCGATCCTGGAGGAGCATGAAAAGTGATATTTTTCACTACTTCCTTTCCTTGGTCATACGCAAAACTGACATCGTTGAAGTGAATATCTCCGTTTATCCTGTCTAAAATAACGTTGCGCACTTCCTCATTGGCTTCCAGTGGCAAACGCATGATTTCTTCTGTTCTATCCAGGCCAGCAATAGCCTCTGTCAATTGACTCCCAATATTGCTCATTTGCACAATAGGGGCAATTAAAAAACCCAGATACAGGGTAAAAGCAAGGAAATCGCCAAAAGTCAGTTTATTGGTCATGATCAGATACCCGCCTAATCCCATGATTCCCGCTGATGCCAATCCGAGCAGTAGCGTAGCGGCACTGGTTACAAAACTGGTGGCCGTTAGGCTGGATTTAACATTTTGATATAATTTTTCGACCCCTCTGGCAAAGGTATCGATTTCCTGTTGCTCGGCATTAAATCCTTTGATAACCCTTACACCGCCTAATGTTTCAGTTAATCGACCAGTAACTTCCGCATTTATAACGCCTCTTGCCCTGAAAATAGGTCTGATTTTTCCAAAAGCTTTTAGAGATATGAGTCCAAATATAATGACAGGAACTAAGACATATAGGGTCAAAAGTGGGCTAATGGCGACGAGTAAAAACAAACAAATGACGGCGGTAATAACACCACCAATCATCTGGGCTAGACCAGTACCCACAATATTTCTCACTCCTTCCACATCGTTCATGATGCGGGAAACGAGTTCTCCTGTTTTAACGTTATCGAAGTATCTAACAGGGAGTTGTATGATGTGTTTTTGAACTTTCACCCTCAACTGAGAGATTAAATATTGTCCTTCAACGCTGAGTAGTTGAGTCAAAAAATAAGAGGTAACTGACTGTATGATCAACGCAATGACCACTGCGGCCAATAACCATCCTAAGCCTTGTAAATTTTTATCGGGAATGACATCATCAATGAGATATTTGCTCGCTCCGGGTAATATCAGACTAGCTAATCTACTGATAATGATAAGAAGAAGACCAACAGATAATTTATTTAAACGTGGGTGAATAAAGGTTTGATAAACAAATTTCAAACTGACGGTACTTTCTTTTTTGGGTTTCATAAGTAAGGCTTTTCCAATGAGTTTTTTTTTAGAAGTTACTTGTAAACATTTAGTATAAACAATTAGTTGATTTGTAAACGATGCAATTTTAAAATATTAAAATCGCTGTCATAAATCAGTTCACTTGTGATAACTTTCCTATATTGTAATAAATATCTCTATTTATGAAGCGGTTTCCTTTTGTCATTGGGCTAATTTTATTTTTAAATGTTGTAAACGGTCAGATAGATCCTGGTAAAATAACCATCGTTCGAGATAGTTTTGGCATCCCCCATATTTTTGCTAAAACTGATCCTGAAGTTTCTTATGGTTTGGCCTGGGCTTATTGTGAAGATCAGTTTGCTAGTTTACAAATGGTTGCATTGCCAGCAAAAAAAGCCATGGGACGTGCTTTTGGTAAAAATGCAGTGGCAGCAGATTATGCTTTTGATTGGTTTCAATGCAGGGAGGTGACAGAGGAAAAATGGAATTCCCTTTCTCCTGAATTTATAAAACTTATAGCCGGTTATGTCCAGGGTGTAAATGATTACGCTGCGGCGCATCCTGAAGAGGTGCTCGTTAAAAAGGTTTTTCCTATCACGGTCAAAGAATATATTGCTTCATCGGTTCTGGCATTAACCAAATTCAATGGGGGTGACCAGGCGTTACAGCAAATTTTTAATAATCAGGTGAAATGGCTCATTGATTATGACAAAATGGGGTCAAATGGCATTGCGGTGCATCCTGACAGGACAACCGAAGGGGTCGCTTATCTGGCCATAAATGCTCATCAGCCCAATGAAGGTCCTGAGGCATTTTATGAGGCGCATGTTCAAAGTGAGGAAGGTTGGAATGCTTTGGGCGGATTGCTCGCCGGCGGTCCATGTATATTACACGGGGTAAATGAACATTACGGTTGGGCGCATACTGTAAATTTATGCGATAGAATGGACATTTTTCAACTCGAAAGGCATCCTAAAAAGAAATATTACTATAAATATGACGGTCAATGGGAGAAATTACAAATTAAAAAGGTCAGTTTACGTGTGAAGGGGGTACCTTTTCCAATTTCCAAAAAAGCTTTTTCCAGTAAATATGGTCCAACTTTAATCAATGAACAAGGTGCTTTTTCTGTAAGATTAGGTGCCAATCAGGAAATTAGAGCGCTCGATCAATGGTACCAAATGAATAAGGGAAAGAATTTCACTGATTTTTATAACGCATTAAACGTGCAGGGATTATCAATGTTTAACATCGTTTATGCAGATCGGTATGATACCATTTTCTATGTAAATAATGCCCTTATGCCGATTAGAAAGGAAGATCCTAAGCTAAATTGGCTCGAAACACTACCCGGAAATACCTCAACTACCTTGTGGACAAGATTTAGGCCATTGAAGGATCTTCCCCAATATGTTAATCCGTCCTCCGGCTTTCTGTTCAATACCAATCACTCCTCTTTCTCAGCTACAGCAAGTGCCGATAATTTAAAAGTGTCCCAGTTTTCGTCTGCCGATGGGTGGGAAACCATGGAAAATAATAGGAGTGTCCGTTTCAGACAAAGATTTGAATCTACACCAAAAATTGATTTTCAAACCTTCAGAGATATTAAATTCGATAGACAATATCCTGAAAAACTCACTTTTATGTATCAACTCGATTCCCTTTTCCTTTTGGAAAATGCAGGGGATGACCAGGATAATAGGCTGTTGAATACCTTGAAAACCTGGGATTTTCAGGGAACTGCCGAAAGTAAAGGGGCTGCAGTTTTTATGCTCGTTTATGAATATTTGGCCAGGGCACTAAGAGGCCAAGAGGCAAGGGCGATTACTAAAGAGGAGGGATTGAAGGCTTTAGCATACGCAAAAAAATACCTGTTGGATAATTTTGGAAAAGTAGATCTCGCCTTAGGTGATATTCAAAAATTGGTACGCGGCAATCAGGAATTTCCAGTGGGCGGATTACCCGACTTGCTTGCCCCGCAATGGAGTCGCCCCTACGAAGGGGGGAAAAGAAAAATTGTTGGTGGAGATGCCTACGTGATGATGGTTAAATTTCCCAAAAATGAACTTCCTGTCATCGAAACGGTAAATACCTACGGCGCTTCTTCTCATCCCGATAATCCTCATTTCGCCGACCAGATTCCTCTCTTTTTAGCGCAGAAAACCAAGCCGATGACGCTTGACAAGCAAAAGGTAATGGCGCAGGCAGAACGTATTTATTCACCTGGTGTGAAAAAATAAACGAGTAAACCTTTATAAGTTATTTTGCTTATAATTTTAACCGATAAAAGGTGCATAAAGCACTTTATTCTTACATGTTAAATACCGATTTTGCGGAAACCGAAAGGATGTTTCTGATTCAGTCAAAGATGGAAACTTGTTCAAAATTAGGATAGGACACGGCGAAATAAAGCAAAATACTTAATTGGCTAACTAACACAAAATGAGGTTTCCATTTAAAAAAATGGGTCGCTAAGAACCATGCCAACGACACTTTAAGCGAAAAGATCCATAACGGCTTTCCCTTTTCCATCGGGTGTAGTATAAAATGGTCTTTTTTCAACGTCATAATTTGTATCCGGAGAAATGCCCAGGGCATGATAAATAGTTTGGTGCAGCCCATCAATTTTTATTGGGTTTTCAATGGTTTTACATGGCCTTTCATCCGCTGTTTTTCCGTAAGCAAACCCTTTTTTTATACCGCCGCCAAACATTAAAACTGAACAACCATCCGTAAAATGCCTGTGCATACCATAATATTTCAGTTCGTGCAGAATATCTGGTTGATTGACTTGCTCCTTTACTTTCAGGTCTGGACGCCCCTCTACCATCATATCGCGGCTAAACTCACTGGCTAAAATAATCAGCGTTCTGTCCAAGTGCCCTGATTCATCTAAATCTCTGATGAGTTGGGCAATGGGTCTATCTATTTGTTTTTTCATTGCCGCCAGTCTGGTATGACCATTGTCGTGAGTATCCCAGCCAAAAAATGGTTCGTATTCCGTGGTAACACTGATAAAACGGGCGCCTTGTTTGGTCAATCTTTTTGCCAGTAAACAACCCAGTCCGAAGCGACCAGTGTTATAGGCATCATAAGATTCTTTTGGCTCGTCCAATAAATTAAAAGCGGCTGATTCGGGGGAATGTAGCAAGCTATATGCCTGTTCCATAGAACGTTGTAAGGATTCTTTCTGATAATCACTTCCATATTCTCCAATAGGTGAGGTAGAAGTCAATTCCTTATAGAGTTTATTTCTGGCTTCAAATCTTTTCAAATTCATGCCTATCGGGGGACGAACACTATCTAAACCCTGACTTGGATCGGGAATAAAGAACGGGCCATATTCATTTCCCAGAAATCCAGCGGTGTGAAATGCTTTTAATTCCTCAGCTTCTCCTACGGTGAATCGCTGGCCAATATCTATAAATGCTGGAATTACGGGGTTTTTAGGTCCCAATTCTTTTGCTATCCATGCACCTATGTGAGGAGCTGCCACAGTTTGTGGCGGTTCATAACAGGTGTGCCAATTAAATTGATGCCGAGAATGTAAAATATGTCCTAAATCGGCAGCCACATAAGAGCGAATAACGGTCCCTTTATCCATTACTTTGCCAATTTCCTGCAATCCTTCTGAAAATGATATACCATCAAGAACGGTCGGAACACTTGGAAAAGTGGAAAGAACGCGATTTCCTTCCATCCCTTTTTCAAAAGGGGTATATTTCTTAGGGTCAAAGGTTTCCGTATGTGCCATTCCTCCCGCCATCCATAGTAATATAACTGTGTCGGCCGTACTGGTGTCTATTGGTTTTGATCTGGCACAACTAGTTAGTAGTGAGGACATTGGTGCACCAGCAGCCAAAGCGGCCAAGGTAGCTTGTGAGGCAGTTTTTAAAAATTCACGCCTATTCCATGCATTTTTCATTTCACTAAATTTGAATCTTTTAATAAATTAATTGAAATTCAGGGAGCAGTGTTAAGGCCCAAACCAAATCCTGAATCTCTGAGCCATTAGGCTTTTCAGACAATAAGGCATTTGTTGCTCTTCTCTCTCTTATTGTGGGCGTTCGTCCTAAAAAATTCAGGAAAAGAGAATCTGTTAACTGGTCTTTACTTAGGTTGGATAATAACCATTTTTCTGACCCCAGCTGTAATCTGGTATTTAAAATCTGACCATTTGTCACCTCAAGCGCCTGAATTAAATTGGATTGGCTATTTCTACTTGCCCCAACATTTTCCCTGTTAGGCCTGCCCAAGGCGGTCATGAAAATATCATTTTTCACCATGGAAGCCCTCACAAAGGGAGATTTAATATCATTCATTTGCGGAAAGTGCTTTTTAACGAAATTTGAGTCGGTGTAAACAGGGTAAAATGCCTTACTTATAGCATCGGCAAATTGTTCGGCAGAAAGCCTCCTGCGAACCATTCCCTGAAAAACGTAGTCTTTTGATATTAATTTTTCAGGTTCTTCAAAAGCGACAGACGGTTGCTGATAGGTTTTAGAGGTTAAAATCTGATACATTACCTTTTTAATGTCATAATCGTTCCGCACAAAATCAAAGGCCATCCAATCCAGTAAGTCCTGGTCCCATGGCAGGTTATCCATAAAATCAAGGGGTTCAATAAAACCTCTGCCCATAAACTGTGCCCAGATCCGATTTACAAAAGTGCGGGACAAGCGGCCATTTTTTTCCTGAACCAACAGTCCCGCCAAATCTTTTAATCGCTCCATTCGGTCATTGGTTTCTTTTAATTTCCCTAAGGAAGGAAAAAGAAGATTATTCGAAGCAATTTTACCGGTAGGCTGGTCGCATCGGTATATTTCGAGGGGCTCCTCAGCAAAAATATTAGCAAAACCATAAGCATCCTCAAGTTTCCAGTCACTGATAAAACTGTTATGACAAGAGGCACATTTTAAATTTAATCCTAAAAATACCTGCGCTACATTCTGTGCCGCCTGCATTTCTACCCGCTGACTTGCATTGATTGTTCCACGCCATTGAATGCCTTTGATGAAACCCGCTGAAGGTTCTGAAGGGCTGATAAGCTGATGAACAATAGAGTCGTACGATTTATTTTTTGTTAATGATTCATATAACCAAGGGGTAATAGCGCTTCTCCCTCCAGTTATGTAACCCGTTCCAGAATAATCATTTCTCAACAAATCATTCCAGAAGGTTAACCAATGTTGGGCATAAACGGTGTCTTTAGACAGCAATGTTTTAACTAATCTATCCCTTTTCTTAGGGTTTTTATCCTCGTTGAATGCTTTTATTTCATTTGGCGTGGGAAGTAATCCTAAAACATCCAGGTAAACCCTGCGAATAAATAAAGGATCGGCAACAACATCTTTCCATTGCACCTTATTTTTTTCAAAATATACATCGACAAATAAATCGATAGGATTTGTAAGACCCTTTTTGGGGGTGGGCACTTTGGGCAACCTATGTTCGAAAGGAGCTAATCTGTATACCGATGTAGTCATACTATCGGACCAGGGTGCTCCTGCTTCAACCCATTTTATAAGCGTTTGAACTTGATCTTTCGTTAGTTTTTCTCCTTTTGAGGGCATATATTCTTTGTGACTATGCGGAAGCGTAATGCGCCGTATTAATTCACTTTTGTCAATGTCTCCGGCTATAATTACAGGACCATCATCACCTCCGGCAAACGCGGCGGCTTTAGTATGCAGTTGAAGGCCGCCCTTACTTTTAACCTCCCCATGACAAGAATAACAGTGATGGGCAAAAATAGTCCTGGCTTCAATGTTTAATTGATTAAGGTCATTGGGGTCTGAAATCGGGGCTTTTTCCTCTTTATTGATATAAAAATAACCTGATAGAAGAAGAATACCTGTAATTAGGCTATAACGAAGAAGGTTCGATGATAAAGTGGGTAAAGCCAAAACAAATGAATTTAGGGTTTTAAAAAATCTATTCTTTTTTTACCACCAGGGAAACACCATCCAAAGTGAAATAATATATATACTCTAATTTTGACAATGAATAGCTTACGCTTTGTCCCTGAAATATTAACATTCCGGATATCATTCCCAATATTTTTGTTCCCTTGAAAAATTCCTCAGCTTTATTTTCAAAATAACCTATAAATGGGTCATTATGAGCTTGCATCAGCTGAAAACTTACAATTATTAGGAAAATAATGAGAATGTATTTTTTCATTTTTTGTCCAGTAAAGGATTTGGAGAGGCTCTTAAATACAAATTCACTTCCAATAATTGATTGGAAGGTAGTGGATTTTCAAAGCGAATTCGAATTTTAGGAGCGGTTGTTTTGGGTAAAATGAGCCATCTTTGGTAACCGACGGTGGTCGCTTCACCAAGTAAAACCCACTGATTATCTACCCAGGCTTCTACTTTCCAACCATCAATTATTTGCCCCTGGCTTATATTTTCCTTAAGAGATATGACGTCAAAGGTTTTTTTACCTTTTAATTCAACAACCACAGCATTATTTTCCAGTTTCCCTTTAGATAATTTTTCTAGTTTGTTATCAATAAAAGTGGCATCTAAACGAGCTCTTAATTGCATGAGCGCGATAGAATCGGCAGCATTTACAAGTCCCTCTCTGTCAATGGGTATATTCAATAGCAGATTTGTATTTCGGCCCACGGACTCAAAATAAATTTTTTCCAATTGATCTGCAGATTTGACTTTTGTATCTTCTTCCGGATGATAAAACCAACCTGGTCTGATAGACACATCAGTTTCAGCTGGCCACCATAAATCTCCATTTTTAATGCCTGCCTGAAGAAGTGGAATAGGTGCATCCTCACTTGGATTTCTTTGTTTTGAGTCGAATGTGCACCAATTGGTCTCTGAAGCTACCCCTCTTTCGTTTCCAACCCACCTTATATCGGCATAACCCGCTCCAAAAACCAGTGCATCGGGTTGCAGGGAACGAATAGTTTCTTTAAATAAGGTCCAATCATACGCCTGATACTTTTCAGGATTTTCACGATCTCCGTTGGCACCATCAAACCAAACTTCGAAAATAGGTCCGTATTGAGTTAAAATCTCTTTTAACTGGTTATTAAAATAGGTATTATACGCCTGATCATCTTTTCCATAAATAGGATTATTCCTGTCCCAGGGGGAGATATAAAAGCCCAATTTAATGCCATATTCTTTGCATGCTTCAGAGAGTTCCTTTAAAATATCTCCTTTTCCATTTTTCCAGCTACTGTTGGCTACGTCATGTTCTGTGTAAGATGAAGGCCAAAGGCAAAAACCATCGTGGTGCTTAACCGTTAAAATGATAGCTTTCATACCTGCCTTTTTCGCTATTCTGGCCCATTGTCTGCTATCTAAATTTTGTGGGTTAAATATTTTTGGATTTTCTGCCCCTTCGCCCCATTCCAGATTAGTGAATGAGTTAACTCCAAAATGGATAAACATATAATATTGCATCTCATGCCAACGCAGTTGTTGAGCACTTGGCTTTGTGAGCGTGGCAGATTGCGAAAATAAAAAATGGGTAGATAATAGTATTGAAATAACAAAGAAGAAAGTACGATTCATTTAGTGTAGGTATTGTTTCGACTAATATACCTATCTAAAATGAAAAATTAAAACTTTTCATTTTAAAAAACACAAGATTCTATCGAAACAAACTTTGGTATTTTACCAAATACCAATATTGGTCGATAAGCGATTAATCCACTGCTTGACCTGATCGAGCACTTGTTTTAATAAACGTTTACCCATTACATGTACATAGCGTCTGAGGTATCTCAATCTCCCTGGGATGTGCAACGCTAATTTGGTTCTTATTTCTTCAATGTATTTGATATAAACAATGGCCGCCAAAACAAAAAGAATAGCTCCAATGATAACAGGTACTGGGTGCCAGGTGAACTGGCCAAATGTTTTGATGCCAATACCTAACCAGGTACCATAAAGTACCACGTAATGAGTGGCATAAATAGTCAGGGTTTCCGAACCTATTTTTAACATCAACGGGGGGAATGTGATGATTTTCTCCAAGAAGATAAATAGGGAAATAATGATTAGCACATGCCCAAATCGCCAGAATAATACGTTATCGTACGCTAATTTTATAAAATTTTCCCAACCTGTCCACTGATGTAGCAAAAGTAATCCCTTAGTGGAGAAAAAATGTATAGTTAGACCTGCTGTCAATAAAATAGCTGGCCAATACCAGGTTCTGTATAAATATGTTTTGTGGAATAAATGCCATCCAAGTCCTGCCCCTAACAAAGTAAAGCCAAGCCAGGGTACGGGCAAGAAAAGAGACCCGTTATCAGCATCAAAATAATTCCTTAATACAATGGGTAAGAAGTCCCAATTGAAAGCCAGCCAGGTAGGATTTATTAAAAATATGAAAATGCCGCCTCCGAAATAGAGTAGAGGCAAGGAAATTTTAGTAATTAGGTGGAGGCAATATAATCCGATAAGAGCTAATAGTGCAAATCCTATATTGTGTAAAACGTCTAGAGCGGGATAACTTTTATAAAACCAACCTATTAAGAAGGCGGGGAAATTTACTTTTAAGAGGTAACCCAGGAATATCAGAAAAAATCCGCGGCGAATACCTTTTCTAATCCTTTCATTTTCTTTTATAGGTCTTCCATCGCGAAGCAGCAAAAAGGTAAAAACAAGACCAGTAACGGTGAAAAAGATAGGTGCTGTCATACCCCGCATAAAGAACCAGGTGGAATATAATGCATTTTCAAGATCTCTATAACGATAAGCAAGCATGGTATCTACAAAATGTCCTTGTAGCATCATCAATATGGCATAAGCCCTGATGGCATCTATAAATTGCAATCTATCCTTTACCGAACTTGCTTGCATCATTATCTTTCTCTTTTCTGTTTTCTTTTAAACGCATCATTTAGTTATAAGTAACTTCTTTTGACACAAAAAATTAATGGATTATTAATTTTGGGTAAAAAAATCAAAGCCTCTGAATATTTTCCTGAAAACACGATCTTGAATCAAGTAAAATTCTCCGTTTTCCTCTCCCGCGAAGTAGCGTTCAACAGTGCCGTTCTCATTCCTAAAAACGACGCCTTCGTCAGAGGATTGCAGCGGATAAATGGGCCAAACTTTCAAGGTTCTTTGGGTTCCCTTTTTTTCTTGCAATGTAATAGTTACAAATGGGAGCGAATTTTCAATAGAATCTCTGTAAGGATTTCCTGTTTCAAAAGCTTCTGCACCTAATTTTTCAAAGCCTGATAAATACGCTATACCCCTGGCGTTTGCTATTTTAACTATTTTTTTAGGGGTAGATGAAGATTCCAATTGGAAAGAGCCATTCTGCTGAGAAAGGGTAAAGGAAGCAAGCTGTTGTTTTGGGTAAATCATTTGAACACTCTTCAATTCATTTACATTATACTGGAAAATCGTTTTATCGCGCCACTCATTACCTCTCATCCTAAACCGGAAGCGCAAATTACCTTCCCAACCAGCTAACTCTCCAATCATAGGCAAATCACTGTTTTCTCTGATGATATGTGTTCCCCGTTCATCAACCGTGCTACCACCGACGTAGTAACCCATGATTTTTTCATGATTCCGGTCAAATATCTCCACTCGTATTCCATTTTTTGCTAAATCATTTATGATGGCCGGAACGGCGGCTTGTGGAGGAACATATTTTATTTGTATGCGGGCTATGGCATCCAATACATTTTCCATAACATTTGGATTGACAGGAAAACGATCATTGAGCAACCAGGAGGTTCCTTTTCTACTTAGTTTCACCTGTTCCCCATCTCTGTGGGTTATAAACAACTCATGAACGCGCCGCTTGTCTTCAATATGAAACGTTCTGTCTGGATCAACCAACGGTTTATTTTTTAGTTGAAGGAAGAGGAATCCAGCGCCTAATAGGACAAAAACAGACATTAAAATAAACGTTTCTCGACGCATTGGTTTTTCTTGTTATTGGTAACGGCGTTGACGGATAAAATGAAAGAGTAAACCACCCAGCGTTATAAGAACTAAAGGTAGCAAAAGATTAATGATTTGCCACTTAACCTTTTCCTCCTTAATTTTAGTGGTATTTAATAATCGGAGTTTTATATCCTTACCCCTTGCTGCTATAATACCTTCATCGTCAGACAAATATTCCAACGCATTCAGTAAAAAATCTTTGTTGGAAAAGGTGTATTTTTCGAATTCATTATAACCGGCCGGTATTATTTTCCCAGTCTGTTTATCTATCCTATTCCGAATTAAATCAGCGTCAGAAATAACCATTATTTTGGTCTCCGGCGATTTTCCTACAAAAGGCCTACCTTGATTTTGAAGGGAAGAAAGCATATTGGCTGCTAATCTATTTTCAAAAAGAGATGAAAATGTCCCCTCTAATAATATGGCTACCGATTGAGGCCCTTTATTAAATAACTTTTCATCTAAAGGATATCTCATAAAGTCAAAATTCATGCGTAGAGGAAGGAATTGATACCTACTTTCAGCAGAAGTTTGAAGTAAAACCGTCTTTTTTACCGGATATTTGGTTGCCACTGTATCAATGCCTCCGGCAAATTGCATATTGATGGGACCTATGTTTTTTACGGCCGGATGATTACTATTGGGTATAACCACCAAATGATAAGGATACCTGAAATATTCAAATTGAGGGGCATTTCCAACCTGCCCTGTAGCTAAAGGTATCACGCTACTTTGCATATCCAGCAATAAATTAGGCTGTAATCGCGCACCATATTTGAATAGCAAATCATCTATATTCAGATTCCTTTCATTAGGCAAATATTCTCCCCGACGCAAGCTATCTAAATGAATGGCTATTTTATCAACGAGAAATAATAATCGGCCACCCTGCATGACATACTGGTCAATTTTGAAATTATCCTTATCGGAAAATGCCGTTTTGGGGGAAGAAATGATTAAGGTTTTTACTGTGCTGTCAATGGCGATGACGCTGTCGAGAACAATACGTCCGGTATTAAAAGTTTCCCTCAGGCTATTTTCTATATCAGCGGTTTCGGCGGGTAAACTTTCTCCATGGCCGTCCAGAAAAAGCAAGGTTGGTTTCGTACTTTGCTTTAACTGTTGAATGGCATGAATAAACTTATATTCCAACAGCGTAACTGCTTTATTTAGAATAACATCAGGGGGAACACCGGGAATTTGATTTTCCAGAAAATTAACAGGAATACTTCGCCCTTTGTAATAAAAAATGGCATAAGGGTAGGTGAGTTTTTGACTTCTCTCTCCATTTTCCCTGACATTTAGGCTCACAGGGAGAACGCCGAGTTCAGCAAGTTGCTTTTTTCTTGTATTTACCTGCTCTGTATTTCCCGCTAAAGGATCTTCATACTGATAGGAAATAAGGGCATTTTCACTCTGAAAGTCAAGAAGCATGTCTTCCACCGATTCTTGTAAACGCTTATAACCTGCGGGAAAGTCACCCTGTAACAATACTTTGACAAAAACAACCTCGTCCAGATTGCGAAGCAACGATGTTGTAGCCGGTGTTAAGGTAAACCGCTGGTCTTCAGTAAGATCAAAGCGGGTGTAAAGAGGAAAATTCCCAATGCGGGAGTGCATTAAGACATTCAACAATATAATAATGCCTATGGCGAGGGAAAGATTGATTAAAGCTTGTTTATAACGCATGATGGAGTTGACTTAGGAACGAATGCGGTATTGCAAAACAAATCGGGTGATTAATAAAAATATTGCAATCACTGACAGAAAATAAATAAGGTCGCGGGTATCAGGCGCTCCTTTACTAAGGGCATGATAATGGTAGTCCATACCAAATTGTTGCACTAACGCGTCCCATTTTCCAAAAAAAACAGGTAGCCCTGATAGGAAATAAAAGCCGTAAAAGAATAAAAAACAACCCGTTACCGCTAACACAAAAGCAACTATCTGACTTTCAGTAAGCGATGAGGCTAACATGCCAATGGAAGCAAAAGCACTGCCGAGGAGCAAAAGGCCTAAATAGGAACCCATAATTGCTCCAGTGTCCAGATTACCAACGGGTGAACCCAGAAAATACAGGGTTATATAGTAAAATAGGGTAGGCACCAATGCGAGGAAAAGGAGCGATACCGCGGCTAGAAATTTCCCGATAACTAAGCCCATTTCATCTATCGGTTTAGTTAGTAAAAGAGCAAGCGTTCCCAGTTGTCTTTCTTCAGCCAATAATCTCATAGTTATAGCTGGTACCAAAAATAAAAATAAGGAGGGAGCCATCTCGAAAAATGGCTCTAAAGAGGCAAAATTTGATTCCAGTAAACTGGTTTCCGGGAATACAAATAAAAATAATCCCATAACGGTTAAAAACACGCCCAAAACCAAATAGCCTGTCAGATTATTGAAAAATGTTGTTAATTCCTTCTTATAAATTACCCACATGAATTTGCATATTATTTTTGAATGATAAAAGGGTAACGGCCATTGAAAACAATAAGTGCACGAGTCAATTTTTCTTCATATTCTTCTTCCGAAGCGAAGCGGAGCGCACGTAAAATCTCCTTATCTTTTTCCATCCATTGCTCCAGAATATCCTTGTCGTAGGGTATAATGAGGTCGTCCTTCAAATGGAAAATCCGCCTTTCTATGGTTGTGATATTTCTTTTTACAACGCCTTTTCTAAATACCGTCCCAGTTAACGGATTATATGCTTTCATAGGAAATAATTCCTGATTCTCCTTTTCGTAAGAAAAAATATTTATCAGTCCTCTTACCGTGAGTTCCGCAAACAAGGTTAAAGGCCTGCCAGAACTGTCCGGAGAAATTCTAATGTATGGAATGCCTTTGATGGTAAATCCCCAGACAGAGTCTTGAATGCCTGACCCAGGATGACCTTTTTTATGTATATTTTCAACCTGGTAACATTTAAGTTTCGTATTATACGTCCAGACAACCTCATACTCTCTCCATAAACGGGAAGGAGCATCTTTTTTGAACTCATTAATATTCAGGTATAGACCGTCCACTAACTTTAACTCTTGATTTAGAGCACGTTGGCCAAAAGAATAAGTGATAGAAAAACAAAGAGCGAGAAAAAGGATTATTTTTTTCATTGAATGTCAGATCCTGTTAGTTTTTGAAATATTTCCTCTACACTGCGTCGGTCTTGTTGCATACCAATGATGATATTGTCGTCTTTAACTGCTTGCTTAAATATTAAGGGTCTTACATCAATGCCTGGCGCGGTAATTACCTGAATAACATCAGGATGTATTTGACGGATACGCTGAACGTCCTTTATTTTTTTAAAATGCTCTAAGGTAAAAGGACCCTGGAACGTTACCGTAGTAACCCATTCACCTTGAAAGGTAGATTGTAAATTTTGCAAGGTATCATTTGCCTGCATTTTACCATCCTTTATAATGAGAACACGGTCGCATAAGGCAGTAACCTCCTGCATGATGTGGGTAGAAAAAATCAATGTTTTTTCCTTGCCCAATGCTTTTATAAGAGATCGGATCTCCACTAATTGATTGGGGTCCAGGCCTGTCGTGGGTTCATCCAGTATCAATACCTGAGGATCGTGAATAATGGCTTGAGCCAGTCCAACCCTTTGTTTATAACCTTTGGATAAGGCGCCTATTTTTTTATGTTTTTCAGGGGTAAGTCCAATTAGATCAATGACCTCGGACACTCTGGCGGAGGAATTTTTTATAGGATAAAAGCCAGCAACAAAGTGAAGATATTCCTTAAT
>Ga0315908_10002046_pt1 | contig 14937 bp, 10 predicted proteins | sample LakEriMetagenome_12_FD_203520 | JGI IMG/M metagenome (GOLD analysis project Ga0315908, IMG submission 203520) | Freshwater fungal communities from buoy surface, Lake Erie, Ohio, United States - Buoy 4 MA124 | ecosystem: Environmental > Aquatic > Freshwater > Lake > Lake biofilm | place: USA... | reverse complement strand
CATACTTTAAGGATGGAGTCTTAATTGGCTATGGTGGATTAGTCCATATATCATGGGAAGACAAAAGATCTGAAATGTCTTTTTTATTAAATCCTGAACTTGTAAATGTTGAAAATATTTATGAAGAATATTTTACAAAGTTTATCGATTTCATGAAAGAAGTTAACTTTTCTATACTTGATTTTCATAAACTGTTTACTGAAACATATTCTCATCGTTCTTTTCATATTTGTATATTAGAAAAGGCCGGGTTTGAACTGGAAGGCATTCTGCGCGATCATATCATAATTGAAAAAAAGTATTTTAATTCATTAATCCATAGTATTATAAAAAATGTTTAAACAAAAGAGAATATTTATTTCTGGAGCTGCAGGTGTAATAGGTACAGAGATGGTTGATATATTATTAAGTCAAGGGGCTATCCTTTTTGTTGGCGACTTAAAGCCATGCCCTGAAAAATGGTATAATAAATTAGATTATTACCAGGGAGATTTAAATAATATTTGTTTTGAAGAGCTAAATTCATTTAAACCAGAATATTTTATCCATTTAGCGGCTACTTTTGAAAGATCTGCAGAATCTTATGATTTTTGGCAAGAAAATTTCAGACATAATATACAATTGAGTAATCACTTAATGTCTTTGATCAAGGATATAATAAGCGTTAAAAGTGTTGTATATGCTTCAAGTTATTTGATTTATGATCCTCAATTATATAATTTCAATCAAAGACAAGAATTTCCTTATTCATTAAAGGAATCAGATCCAATTTATCCTCGGAATTTAACTGGAATGGCTAAACTAGCGCATGAAATTGAACTTCGCTTTTTAGATATTTTTAAAAAGCAGCAATTTTCAATCAGTATTCCAAGAATTTATCGTGGATATGGAAGAAATTCTAGAGATATAATATCAAGATGGGTTAGATCAATTCTGAATGATGAGGAAATTAAAGTATATAGACCAGAAGGATTTTTTGATTATATATATGCTAAAGATACTGCTTTAGGTATATTAAAAATTGCAGAAGCTAAGGTTGATGGAATAATCAATTTAGGTACTGGTTCAGCAAGGAAAGTTAGCGATGTTGTTGAAATACTAATTTCTAATTTCCCAAGCGCAAAAGTAACTTATATTGAAAGTGATATTCCATACGAGGCATCTCAGGCTGATATTAGTAAATTGATAAATCAAATTAATTGGAAACCAATATATTCTGTAGAAGACGGAATTAACGAAATAATTGAATTTGAAAGGGCTAGAGTTAATAAGCCAAAAGTAAATTTTGGCAATGTTTTAATAACTAGTGCGTCTAAAAAAATCGGTCTTTTAAAAGCAATAAAAAAGGCAGCAAACAAAATTTCAAATGAAATTAAAATATTTGCCGGAGACACTAATCCAAAAGCTTTATGCAAGTATTTTTCAGATGACTTTTATTTGATGCCAAGGACAATTGAGTCTAGTAAATCTGATATTTTAAATTGGTGTAAGAAAAATAATATAACAGCAATAGTCCCAACTAGGGATGGCGAATTGTTATTTTGGGCCAATTGGAGATTAGAGTTATTAAATGATGGAATTACGGTAATGGTGCCAGACTCACAATCAGTAGAAATGTGCTTAGATAAGTTATTGTTTTCTTCTTCTTGTAGAAACTTAAATTTACCTGCAATAAATTCTGATTTACGAGTTGATAATTGTGATTCTAACTATTACGTTGTAAAGGAACGATATGGAGCAGGATCTCTTTCAATTGCAATAAATGTAAATAAAGAATCAGCAGTTAAACATTCTCAAACTCTTGAAAATCCTTTATTCCAACCATTTATTCAAGGAACGGAAATATCAGTTGATGCTTATATAACCCAATCTGGGCTTGTGAAAGGAATTGTAACTAGATTTAGAAGTGTAGTTGATAACGGGGAATCTGTTATAACGGAATCTTTTTTTAACGAATCATTAAATAGTGAACTTTTAGATATATTAAGAAAATTAAATTTATACGGGCATGTAATATTGCAGATAATTCTCGATGCAAATAATAAAATACATATAATTGAGTGTAATAGTAGATTTGGCGGGGCCTCTACTTTATCGATTGAAGCAGGGCTTGATTCTTTTTATTGGTTTTTACATGAAGCAAATAGTATTAATATAGACGATATGCCATTTCAATTGAAGAAACAAAAAATTACCCAAATTCGTTTCCCTCAAGATTTGATTGTATATGATACTAGTATTTGATTTAGACGACACTTTGTATGATGAGAAAAAATTTGTTTATTCTGGTTTTACAGAAGTTTCTAATTGGATTTCAATGATGTCAAATACTTCATCTATCGAAATTTTTGATTATATGGTTAATGACCTAGCAGTCAATGGTAGAGGAACAGTGTTTAACAATGCACTCGAGAAATATTTTCAAAAGACAGTAATAAATATAAGAAAATGTGTGAGCATATATCGTTTACATAAACCAAACATAAAGTTAAATACAGAAGTTGTTGATCTTTTATTGGAATTACGAAATAACTATAAGCTATATATAGTTACAGATGGCAACAAAATTGTACAAAACAATAAAATTAAGTCTTTAGATGTTGAAAAGTACATAGAGAAAGCATTTATTACCTATAGGTATGGATTGAAGGCATCAAAGCCTTCATTAAAATGTTTTGAGATAATCAAAAATCTAGAAAAGGTAGAATGGTTAGATTTAGTTTATATTGGCGATAATCCTAATAAGGACTTTGTTAACCTGAATAAGGTAAATGCAATTACAGTAAGAGTTTTGCAGGGTGATTATGCTTTGGTTGAAGCAAAAGAAGAATACGATGCAAAATTTAAAATCGATAAACTTACAGATTTAAGAATGTTAATTAAAAATTATTTATGAAAATAGGAAATTTTAAAATTGATCAAAATAGCCCTTGTTTTATTATTGCTGAATTATCTGCGAATCATAATGGAAGTCTACAAACGGCAATTGAAACAATTAAGTCTGCAAAACGTGCAGGTGCTGATGCGATTAAATTACAAACGTATACACCAGATACTATTACTATCGATAGTGATAAAGATGATTTTGTAATAAAAGGAACTATTTGGGAAGGGAAAAATTTACATAAACTATACCAGGAAGCATATACGCCATGGGAATGGCATGAAATTTTGTTTAAAACTGCTAACGATGAAGGGTTAGTTTGTTTTTCATCCCCATTCGATAAAACTGCTGTTGATTTATTAGAATCTCTAAATACTCCTGCCTATAAAATTGCTTCCTTTGAAATTACAGATATCCCATTGATTGAGTATACTGCGTCTAAAATGAAGCCAATTATTCTTTCAACAGGCATCTCAACACAAGAGGATATTAGTTTGGCAATTGATGCTTGTTTAAGAGTTGGCAACAAGAATGTTGCTCTATTGAAATGTACATCTAGTTATCCAGCCCCAATAGATGAAGCTAACCTTAAAATGATTAAAGATCTAGCGAGTCGTTATAATGTAATTACAGGATTATCCGATCATACAATTGGAAGTCTCGCTCCAATAATATCAATTTGCTTTGGAGCTAAAATAATTGAAAAACATTTTATTATTGATAGATCAATTGGCGGGCCTGATTCTACTTTCTCAATGAACGAACAAGAATTTACCGAGATGGTAAATTTGGTTAGACAAGCTGAGAGTGCAATTGGAAAAGTGGATTATACACTGAGCGAAAAACAAATAATATCAAGAGCTCACTCTAGATCATTGTACGTAGTAACAAACGTAAAAGCTGGTGATATATTTACTGAAGAAAACGTGAAGAGTATAAGACCTGGCTTTGGGCTACATCCAAAATTTTATCAAGAAATATTGGGGAAAAAAGCAAAGTCAGATATTGAAAAAGGGACAAGATTTTCATTAGACTTGATAGCAAAAAGTAAAGATATTTTAAAAATTGTATAATACTTAGATATTATTAAATGTATGATAAAAATTATCAAGAATAAATTTGGATATTATTCAGTATCTGAGCTTCCAAGTAATCAATTTCTTTCGGATTATTATAAAAATAAATACTATCAAAATGAGTCGGGAAGTTATAGTATTAACTATTCTGAAGATGAACTAAAATATTTTAATAATAAAATTGAGCTAAAATTTAAAATAATTGAAAATGTATTAACAATTAACGAAAATAGCTCTATTCTAGATGTTGGTTGCGGAGAGGGATTTGCGTTAAATTTTTTTTATAATAAAGGATGTAAAATAAAAGGAATTGACTTTTCAAGATTTGCGTTAGAGCAATTTAATCCCCATTTGTTTCCTTATTTTGAAGAAACGGATTTCTACGATTTTGCAGAAAGAGAAATTACCAAAGGGTCTAAATATGATATTATATGGTTAAAGCATGTTCTAGAACATGTGTTAGATCCTGAGAGAGTTATTGATTATTTTAACAAATTGTTAAATTTTGGTGGGATAGTTTGTATAGAAGTTCCCAATGATTTTTCTAAATCCCAAGAATTTTTAGTTAATGAAGGTATCGTTGAAGAAAAATATTGGGTATGTTACCCTGATCACTTAAATTATTTTAATGAATTCGGTTTATCAAATCTTTTGACGTCAAAGAACTTTAAAATTATTGATTCAATTTCAGATTTTCCAATAGAATGGAATTTGTTTAATCCTGTGACTAATTATGTCCACAAAAAAGAAATTGGACCTATAGTTCATAAATCTAGAATTATTTTAGAAAATAAGATATATGAATGGTCCGATAAAGAGGATCTAGTTGGATTTTATCGCTTTTTATTGAAATCTGGTTTTGGCAGAGAATTAATCACATTTGCACAGAAAGTATAAAGAATTGGACAATAAGATTGATTACGTATTGAAAATTAATTCTTCCTAACTAACCAACAAAGTAGCCCAATGACTGCCCTGAGTTTATGGTACATTCTGAATAGAGGTTCACAGCGTTTCATTCCTGGTTAATTAAGGTGTTCGGCAGCGCTGAATCGTTTTTTTTGGCAGTAAATTAAAACGTGAAAAATGTTCTTAAAAACAGTTAAAAGTGGTTGTAATAGCCAAATTAATTTTTGAAAAAGGCACTGAATCGGGAATGCTGAACAAAAGTTGCGGGTACTTCAAAATAATGAATATAAAAAACTTGGGCTCAAAAACAGCATAGGCTTTGATCAAAAAATACATTGATTCAAACTGCGTATTTTAAGCAGATAAGAGTATCAACTTCTCAGATCTGAGTGATTGTATCGTTGTTCATGTCAGAGAAATCTCTGTGACAAAAGAGGGCAATTTTAACCTCAAATGGCTTAATATTGATTTAAGTAACTTAAAGAAACACTTACAAACCTATAATATAATCAGCGAACGGATGATGCATAACTACCTGGATGAATTTTGTTACAATCTTAACAGAAGATACTCTGATGAAAAATTCTTTGATAGGCTCATCGTTGCAGTTATATATCCTTATTGATATGATTGCGGATAATCATATTTTCTTTTTATTAAGTTTTACTTATGTAAAAGTATGAAATGTTAAAGTCACTACAAGAATGACTAAATTATGTTAAATAGTTTAACCTTATTTTAAAATTTATTTATGAAAATTATAATTATTGGTTCAGGGCCAAATGGAATTTTTTCAGCTGCCGAGTTAAAAAAAGTATTCCCGAATTGTTCCATTACTATTTTTGAGCAAGCTGATGTTCTTAATAATCTAAATCAAATTCCTAATGTAGCATGGCATTCAACTATGTCAGATCTAGTTTTACCTTGTAGTTTGAATGATTCAATTGATTTAAAGTATCGTCCAAGAACTAATGACTTAATTAGTTACTATAGTCATTTTATCTCAGAAAATAATTTAGATATTCGAACTAATTGTAAGGCTATTTTAGTAGGAAACCAAAATGAAAAAGCTTTCGTTGATATTTTAGAGTTAGGGGAATTAACAAGATATTATTCTGATTATATTATAATTGCAACAGGGATTTACTCTAACAATAGAACATGGAATAAAGATTCTAATTCAATTCTAATTAAAAGATTTATTGATATTACTTTAAGAAACAAAAATCTTGTGCTTGTTGGTGGAGGAAATTCTGCTATTGATTTTATCATTTACCTATTGCCACACAATAAAATACATTGGATAATTAGAGACAAAACGTGGGCACCTATTTTTTCTAATGTTAAACCACAATTCGATAAAATTCTAAAGAAATATTCTAGCAATATTGAAATGCATTTCAATACTGAAATTGACAAAATAGACGAAAATTCATCAATACTATTAAAGAACGGAAGTGAAATAAAAAGTGTAGACGAAGTTTGTGTTTTGATTGGATATAACTCTATAAATACCCTATTTACTAATTCAGGAATTACCTATGAAAACGAATGCATAAAAACAAATGATGATTTAGAAACAAGTATTGAAAATATTTATGTTTTTGGATCAATAGCGGCTAAATTTAATGGTGTCTCTTCTTCTCCAACTTTTATTTCGAATGGAAACAAAGACAAATTAAATTTAATCACAACAAGCATAAAGAAAAAAATTATTGAAAATAAAATTAATATTCCAATTTTGAGTAGCCACGTATATGTAAAAAATATTCTAATTGTAGTGCATCCTGATGATGAATTATTTTGGGCTTATGAATTACTTAGGAGATCATCCGATTTATTAGTAATCTGTCTCACAAATTTCGAAAATAAAGAAAGAAGAAATGCTTTTATTAAGGTAATGGATATTTACCAATGTGATTATGAAATATATAATTTTAAGGATAGAGGAGTTGAAGGCTTTAGTGAAGAAGACTTAGCTTTAATCGAAAAAAAAATCAGTCCAATTGTAAATGCCAATTGCATTGATAAAATTTATACACACAACCCAGATGGAGATTATGGTCATCCAAGTCATGCTGCTATATCCTATTTAATTCAAAAGAATATAATCGATAAATCGAAGATTTATTTTTTTACATTTGGAAATATAAAAAAAGATCTATCTATCAAAGAAATAAAATCATTAGAAATCTATTTTCCTAAATTGAATTTTTCAAACTTTTTTAAATACTTTTCTCTATCAATAATTGAATTCTTTGTTCAGTTGAAGTGCTTTATACGTAATAGAAAATTCAATATTTATGAAGTACTTTGTCGATTAAAGTATGGAAAGTCGTTAGCTAATTTTAATAATGATTTTGAGCATATCCAGGCAATGCGATATTCAGAGTTTGTTAATTATTGTGAATATAAAAGACCATTCGAACAATTATCATTACTTTACAAACATTGGAAAGTTCCCCAAAATAGCGAAGAGTTATACAATAGTGAAAAGTCATTTTATGACATTTATTTTGATCGTAAATATTTAATTACAGAATTTTTGCCTAATTGTCATGGTTTGACTTTATCAGTAGGGTGTCATTCTTATAATCGATATGACGCGTATTGTTTAAAAAATCCAGAAAATTATGTAACTATTGATCTTAATCCATCATATAAAGTATATGGAAGTCCCTACGAACATTTGACTGGTGATTTTCTATCTCACCAAAGACTTGATAAGGATCTATACCAAAATATTATTTTATTTGGAGTTCTTGGAATTCCCAATATTGGATTTAATGATAATTATACTTTATTTAATTTAGAAGAATTAGCTATCAATCATGCTGACAGTATTTTAAATGCTGATGGGTTACTTTTAATCGGACCTGACATTTCCCTAAATAAGAATTCTGATCGGGAAGCTGCAATTAAATATTGGTTTGATATTGCTGAAAGAGTAAAGATTTTAAAATCTAGATATAGTTTAATACACTCTTTAATTGCAAAAACAAATATAATTTTAGTATTTAAAAAGAAAACATCTAATGAGTAAAGAACATATTAATCTAATTTTCAAAATTTGGAGTTACATTTCATTTAAAGATAGATTTCAATATTTATTAGCTCTATTTCTATCACTAATCTCAATTATATTAGAATTTTTAAGTGTAATCATTTTTTTACCTTTTGTATCAATTATACTTGGCGAGAGTAAAATTTTGAAAACATCAAATTCGATGCCCTTTTTACAAACAATTGTTGAGTTAGATAAATTTTATATATATATATATTTTATTTCCATAATATTACTGAGTGCTCTTTTGAGAGTAGTATCATCAAAATTTACAATTAAAGTATGTTATAATATAGGTGACAATTTAGTAATTAATGCTTATGAAAAAATTCTGAATCAGGATTATTTATTTTACAAATCTGTAAACAGTAATGAATTTATTGTCATATTGACAAATAAGATTCCAAATATTGTCAATACTATTTTTGTATCCCTAATTAATAGTTTTTCAAACATCATATTAACTGTCATTATTTCAAGTTTTATCTTTTATACTAACCCAATTCTCACAATTTCACTTTTAGTTTTATTTGTAATTTTTTATTTTATTTTAGGATTGTACAATAGTTTAAAAATTGATAAGGATAGTACCTTGATGTCTAAAGAAACTGATTTCCAGGTGAAAGTAATTTCTGAGTCACTCGGATACATAAAGAATATTCTTATTGAAAATTCATCAAGTATGTTCGTTCAGATGTTAAAAAAGTCAATTTCATTATCAACACATGCTCAGGTTAGAATGAACCTTAGAGGATTAACCCCTAAATATCTTATCGAATTTTTATTGTTATTTGTTTTTTCATCTTTTGCTTACTTCGTAACCAAAATTGATAATGTTGAGTCTCCAATAATATCCTTATCAGTAGTTATTTACGCCTCATTTAAAATAATCCCTTTAATTCAGATTTTATATGTTAATTGGGTTGGTATAAAAGGCAGTTATGCAAATTTGAGTATGATAATGTCGGTATTAGATTTAAATCCATACCGAAATAAAGTAGAACTCCCTAAATTGAATTTCACAAAATCAATAAATTTTAATTCAGTTTTTTTTAAGTATCCGAATAATTCTAATTTTCAATTGCAAAAATTAAGTTTTGAAATTAATTTTGGAGATAAAGTTGGATTATTTTCATCATCAGGAACAGGAAAATCTACTATAATTGATTTATTGATGGGATTATTAAAACCAAAATCCGGTAATATTATTGTCGATGGATTAGATATTAATGTCTGTGATAATAATTTGGATTGGTGGCAAAGTCAAATTTCTATGATACCTCAAAAAATATTTTTATTTAACAATTCAATACTATACAATATTTGTTTATCTAATAATCATGAATTAATAGATAAACTATTTCTAAATAAGGTTATTGATTTGTGTGAGCTTAATTTTGTACACCAATTCGAAGAAGGTTTAGATACACAAATTGGCGAGTCTGGATCGCGTTTAAGTGGCGGTCAAGCTCAAAGAATTGGTATTGCAAGGAATTTATATTTAAATAAGCCTATTATAATAATGGATGAGGCATTAAATTCTTGTGATGAATTTGTCGAAAATAAGATCATGAATAATTTAATAAACTACCAAGGGAAAACAATAATATTTATTAGTCACAATGCGGATAATAAAAAATATTGCAATAAATTCATTGAGATATAGTGGTTTTGAAAAATATAGTTGGAAACAAATTTATTATCGTAAATAATTTAATAATTCATTTTGTTAACCTAACATCTGATAACATAAAAAAATCAATTATTTAATTTCTAATTATTTATTCAAGAATACCTTGCACTTAACACTTTTTTGATATTTCAATTTTTTTTACCCAGTTTCCTAAAAAATTATTTATAAACTGCCCAAATTAATCCCAATAGATAATTTTAAGGAATTATATAATAGTCTTTTAAAAGTTAATTTATAAAGTTAAAATATTTTTTTTTAAGTATTAAAAATTATTGTACATCAAAAGTAACCGGTTTAAATATGAAAAATTTGTGTTTTTTTGTTAAAACTAATGATATTAATATTTTTAGTAGAATTGATTTTTATAAGAACGATATTGAAATATTATCTCAACTTGGGTTTAATGTATACATAACCAATAATATTTTTTCATTATTCAAACAACGTTTTGATATTTACTATGTTTGGTGGTTTGGTTTTGGAGTCTTTCCTGCAATTTTATCTTTTATTAGTTCTAAGCCATGCATCATTGTTGGTAATATACATACTGTTACTGGCGGAGGTTTATCCAATTGGCCATTTTTCAAGAAAATTATGATGCAAATATCCATGAAATTAGCATCATATTCCTTATTTACATCTTATACTGAATTAAATAGATTAGGTCACTTTAAGCCTCGTAGGTCTGAAGTTTTGTTTAATTGTGTAGATGATAATTTGTATTCATACGATGAGAATATTGAGAAAGAAAAAATAATTTTAATGATTTCTAACTTAACAGTTGAAAATGTTAAAAGAAAAATGATTCTAGAATCAATTATTGCAACTAAATTCTTTTTGCTAGAGAATAGGGATTTTAAATTTATTATATGTGGAAAATGGGGCGATGGTTTGAGTTTAGTCACAAATTTAATTAATACATTAGGACTTGAAAATAATGTTATTTTAAAAGGTAGTGTAACTCTTGAAGAAAAAATAAGTCTCTTGCAAAAAGCAAAATTATATTTGCAACCAACAATAGCTGAAGGCTTTGGAGTTGCTATTTTAGAGGCTCAGTCCTGCGGTACTCCCGTAATTACATCTTTTGAGCCTTGTATTAATGAAATTTTTTCCGATTCTGTTGTACGAGTAAAAGATTTAAATGATTTGCACGAAGCTTTAAATGAATTAGCTTTTAATTCTAAATTTTACGACGAGTATTTAAAAAATGGTCTTATAAACTCTAAGAAATATACAAAAAATATTAGAGCTAATAAACTGCAAATAATCACAGAGTCTATAATTAAATTTTGAGTATGAATATTCAATATCTTTCTAAGATAATGAAAGAAAAGTATTTACTAGAAAAAAATACATCTTATCAACGGATTAGTGATCTTGAAGTTCAAGAGGTTTTATCTGGCACTATCATTCCAATGGAAAGAATAGAAATCGACAATACTAAATCTTTTTATATTAGTGGTGGAGTGTATGATGAAAATATGGAATTAATTCCGTTAAGTTTAAATAAAAGAGTTTCTCCCCCTAATTTTTATTGGAGTTATGATGACTGGTACAGTGGATTTGATAAATTTAATTTAAAACAGAATACAAAAGATAAGACAATAATCTTTTTGGGAGCCTTTCACCCTCATTTTGCCCATTTCATATTGGAAAGTATGTCAAGATTTTGGATTTTTTTAAATGATGAGTACCTCAATGCCGAATGTGTTTACATATCTGAAAATGAAATTAATAGAGATTATTTTGATTGGATTAAACTTTTTGGTGTAAACCCATCTAGAATTTCTAGGCTAACAGAAAAAACAACTTATTCTAAAGTAATTGTACCAGAAATGTCTTTGCGTTTACATGATTATTATCATCCAAGATTCAAAAGTATTATTGATAAAATAATTTTGAAAGTTCCTTTCAAACCTAATAATAAAGTTTATTATATATCAAGGAAAAATATTGGTAATAAAAGAATATTTGGTGAAAAAAGTTTGGAATATTTTTTTAAGATCTTAAACATTGAATACTTGTATCCTGAAACACTATCTGCGGAAGAATTAATTTTCAAGCTGAAATCTTGTAAAAAAGTGGTTGCGATATCAGGTACGAGCAGTCATAATTCTTTATTTATGAGTGATAATTCAATTTTAGTCTGCCTCAATCGATCTCCTCATTTGCATCCCCCTCAGAGCATGATTGATCATATGAAAAATTTAAAAACAACATATGTTGATGTTTTTCTTTTTTCCTTTTTAAATTTAGATTGGAGCAGTGGGCCGTTTTATGTATATCCATCTAAATATTTTATGAAGTTTATTTATAACGATTTTAGTTTCAAGAAACCATTTAACTTAACGACAATTTATTGCAGCTTATTTAGTTTTTTTTCATTTATTTTTAGGTCATTTAAAATTAAAATTGCATTATTCTTAGCCCGAAAGAAAAACTAATCATGAAAAATAAGTTTGTTTTTTATTGTAAATCTTATGAAAATGATTTCAGTCGTTTGGAAACTTTAGTTCAAACTTTTGAAAAATATAATTGTGATAATATTAAACTTTTTATAAGTATCCCTGAAGGCGACTTTCCATATTTTAAAATAATTTTAAGTAATAATATTATTTTAATATCAGATGAGAGTTTTGCATCAGAATATCTTACAGAAGATGATTATCTAGATAAAACATCTGGTTATTTAAATCAAGAGATTTGTAAACTAGTTTTTTATAAATCTAATTTTTCAGAAAACTATTTCTGCTTGGATTCAGATTCTCAATTTATTAGACCGTTTTATTATAACGATTTTATGTTTAACGATTATACTCCATATACTGTTTTGGTTCAAGATAAAGATTTATCAATTGATAAAGATTATCATAATAAATTCTGGGTGCCAAGATTAGTTTCTATAAAAAATATATACAATTGTGTCGGTTTAAATGATAATAGGTACAGGACTTGTCATGGACATCAAACTTTTAATTCAAAAGTTCTCTATTCTTTAGAAATTGATTTTATGATTCCAAAAGGATTTAGCTTTTTAGATTTAATTAAATTAGAACCTTATGAATTTACATGGTATAATGCCTGGTTTCAAAAGTGTAAAATAGTAGACGAGGTATCTACTGAGCCAATTTTTAAAACATTACATACTAGGAGAGATTATTTATTTTCTAAATTGCAACTTTTAAAATTAAGTGATTTTTCTTATGCTTATGTTGGAATTGTTTTGAATAGTAAATGGAAGCCTAAGACTCCTTTAAAATATAATGACCCTAATTTTTTATATTACCTAGTTAATTATCTATTAACACTAAGAATCTGGTTTTTCAATGATTTTCGATTTAATTTAAGTATATATTTTATTCAACCGTTAAATAAAATATTAAATAAATTACGAATGTTTTTTATTGCAAAAGATTGAATAGATGAATACAAAATATCTTCCAAATGAGCCAGTAAATATTATTCTATTGAACTTTAATGGCAGCACTGATACTATAGAGTGTATAAATTCAATAATGTTATCAGATTATGATAATATTGAAATCACTATTGTGGATAATAATTCATCAACTCATGATTTTAATATATTAAGTCAATATATTAATGATAGCTTCAGAAATTTGTATGTATATGAATTTACTGATCTTAATTTTCATCTTACTAAAAAAATAGGTTTTTCGAATTTGGAAACTAGAATTAACTTAATAAGATCAAATCAAAATTTAGGTTTTGCAAATGCTAATAATCTTGGGATAGACTTTGGATTGAAAAGATTTCACAATTTTTATTTTATATTAAACAACGATACCATTATTCTCAAAGACACTATATCCGGATTAATGAACTTTATTTCACAAAATCCATCATATCATGCTTTAATACCACAAATACGATATTATAATCAAAGAGATATAATTTGGAATTGCGGAGGTTTTTTGAAATTTTATGGAAAGTGCGATTATTTATTTCCCAATAAATGTATCGATAATATTCAATTCCAAAAAATATACGATGTTGATTTTGTTACAGGATGTGCTTTATTAATTAATTATAATAAAACTGGAAAATTTTCAAATAAATATTTCTTCGGAGAAGAAGATTTTGATTTTTCAATCAAACAAAAAAGAAATAATAGCAAAATGGCTTGTTTGATGAGTTCCTTAGTGTTTCATAAGGTAAATTCAACAATTGATAAATCGAATTCAAATAATATTTCTAGATTTTATTATTACTATTTGTGTAGACTACTAAATTTTAAATTAAATTTTACCGGTATTAACAGAACATTTTTATTTAGTTTATTAATAGCAAAAGTAATTAAAGACTCATTTATAATTTATAATTTAAATCCTTATAAGTGTCTCAAAAATATCAGATACCTCTTTAGTACAATTGCACAAACCGATCTAATTGATGAAAATATATTTTTATTGTATTTAAATAATTATAAGTGGAAATAAATAATTCTGTATATTATCCAATAACACCATATCATCTTATTTGCTCAACAATTTTAAGATTTAAATTTAAATCCAAATTTAATGTTTTAATTCTTGACAGTAATTTGTTTGACCAATCATTAATCAAGAATATTAGAGATTCTAATAATTGGAATAAAGTTATAATTATTAAAAATTCGTCGAAATATCTAACTTCACTTAATTCTAACCGACATCTCGATGACATACTTATTTACATTAATGAAGAGATTTACAATGTTTTTTATTTCAGTCCAGGAATAAACACCTGTAACTTATTTATTAACAAATTAAATATTAAACATAAATTATTTTTGTGTGATGATGGGTTAGCTCCATATTATTTTAATCAAAGTATTTTTTATTTTTGGGAAAAAATATCAAAAAAAAATAGACTCAGAAATATTTTTCATAAGTTAATTTACATTTTTACAACTGATAATTATCAGTTTATTTTTAAAAAGAATGTTCAATTAATTATTTTGAATAAAGATTTATCTGAATTAATTATTGACGAACATGTATTATTAAATGTTGAAAATGCTGAAAAGCTTTTAGCATTGATTGAAGTAAAATTTTATTACTCAAATTTATTGCCATTAGTTACAAATAAATTTAAAATTGTATTTTTTCATAGTGACAATAATAAGTTAGATTTAACTATTTATTCAGAATTATTGAAGAAGTATCCTAGTCAGGAAATATTCCATTGTTATAGACAACGAACAAATCATTCTAATTCAATATTACATTTGAATAATAATAATGTTCCATGGGAAATTTTGCATCATCATTATCTACAATACTTTAATGACTCTATATTGGTTAGTTTG
>Ga0315908_10002045_pt1 | contig 14942 bp, 2 predicted proteins | sample LakEriMetagenome_12_FD_203520 | JGI IMG/M metagenome (GOLD analysis project Ga0315908, IMG submission 203520) | Freshwater fungal communities from buoy surface, Lake Erie, Ohio, United States - Buoy 4 MA124 | ecosystem: Environmental > Aquatic > Freshwater > Lake > Lake biofilm | place: USA... | reverse complement strand
TAAGAATAAATGGAATCCGCTAGATTCACCCTTATTTTATTGCCAATTTAAAAACTACATGAAGATGCCACTATGCATTTATTAAAATAATTAGATAACATTTGATTTTTTTAAATTATTATTTAAAGGAAAAAAAATACATTTTTCATATAATTTTATAATATTTGATAATTAAAAAAAATTTTTATTCATATGATGCTATTATTTTCAACACCATTTTCATCTAAATCCAATGAACTATCAGAAATGTAAGATGAGTCACTAACTAATAATTCCTATTATTCTTGCTAATTTTAATATTTATAAATTTACATTTTAGGTTTATTACTATTAATTCTCTTCACTTGACTATTATCTTCCTTTTTAAAGAATCAAATTTTAGTTTTGTATTATTATCTTATTATTTTTATTCGTTAAACTTAGTTTTTTACGTTCATTGTTCTGATGAAGTCCTTCTAAGTGTTCAAATATTTTGTATTATAAATGCTTAGGAAACATTTCAATGTTAAATTTTACATTTTTTTAATTGATTATATTTGATTAATCGTATTATTTTGTAATATTCAAAATATTTTCTAATTTTTCTAATGGTAAATTTTAAAGATAATTTTGAATTTATTTTTTTTTCTAATTTTCGATTGGATTATTAATTTAAAGAATTTAAATTTTTTATTTTTCCATAAAATTTATAGTTTCATATTTATTTTTGTCATATTTTTTTTGATATTGTATAATTTAATCAGGTAATTTTTTAAGATTCTAAATAATTTTTTTAACTTTCTTATCAATTTATTAATCTAGATCCTTTTTATCTCTATTTTTAAACAACTATTCAAATTCATCTCTGATTTTAATTGTGATAGAGTAAATATTGGTATAATTGGGATTATACAAAATGGAATTTGCCCAGATTTTTTTTACATCCATTTCAAAATTTATTGGATTTTTATAAACTCCGTTCAGCAAATTATTCTCAACTGTTTTTAAATCCATTGGTTCTTTTACTATTTCAAAATAATCAGGAATTTTTAGTTTAACAGGATCAACTGGCTCTAAAAAAGGCCATGAATTAGGACTCTTTTTTAAACTTTCTAAAACCTTAAAACATTTTCTCATTGGGTCAGATAATTATTATATTTTTTAACTTGTTAATAAACAAGTGTTTTCTCTTTTGAAGTATTGTTATTCTAAATTTATATTCTATTTTTATCGTAAAATTCTACCTTTGAAATTCTAACTATCATTTTAATTTAATATATTTTGTTCCATCATATTATTTTGAGAAAATTCACTTTTAATATCCTTTTTTAATCATTTATTTATTATTTACATTGTCTTAATGAACTTTTTTAATTACTTTATCTTCATAAATTTTAACTAACTTAAAATTAGCTGGCATTTAACTTCTTAGAGTAATTAATTACAATAAAGTTAAATGAAATTCAATTTTGTTAAAATTATTATTCATATATATAAAATAATAATTATAAAAATGATGACAAAAATAATAAATATTATAATAAATTGATAATTAATATAATTATAATAATAATAATTAAATCATTTAAATGATTGAGGTAATAAATATAAAATAAAAATAATAATAATATATATAAATATTATTATAAATTTATAGTAAATATAATAAATTTAAATATAAAATATAAAAAAAATAATAATAATAATAATAAAAATAATAATTTTATGTGTTTACCAAATAATTAGATAATTCCTCCTACTTTAAAGGGTAAATAAATGTTAAGATTAGTAAAAATAATTTTTTATCTTTAATTTATATTAATTGTGTTAAAACTTATGATATCTTTAATGACTCCACAAAATACATTCTTTTAAAATACACTAGTAACTGATATTCTTCTTGATTTTCTGCTTTTTTGTTCAATTAGCAATCTTTCTCATTAATAATTAGTTATTTTTATCAGTCTTGCTATTTTCAATATTGTAAATTTTTTAAATTAAGCTTTTACTTAAATCCAGAATCAAAAATAACTATTTTTTTCTTACGATATAAAAAATATAGGCTTTACAAGAGAATAAGTTAATTAAATTAATCTGCAAATTTCAATAATGTTAATTGGAATTGTATTTTAAATATTTTCTATAATTGTATCATTTTACGCTTATAGAGAATTCAAAGCTATTTATAAAGAAAGTGGATTGTAATAGTAATTAATGGTTCAAAATGTAAATTATAATTAAAATAATAATAACGATTAAAGTAAATATTTTAATATAAATTTTATAAAATAATAGTTATTCATGTGGCTGAAGTTTAGTTATAAAATAGTTAGTATTTCCAGGGAAGAGGATCTGAAATTGGAGGATAACAATAATAATAATAACAATAATAATAATAACAATAATAATAATAAGACAATAATAGATAAGAACAGATAAGAGGAGTAGTAATAGGATCAAACAATAATAATATTTGAAAATATAAATATCAATAATATCATAATCTGAAAATTTAATCGTTAAAAATTTCTTCATCTTCCTCTTCGTAGTTAAATTGAGCAATTTTATCAACTTTAAAATCTTGATCTTAAGCTTTTAGTTAAATAGGTGGTGATAGATGAATTTAAGAATGCAGCTACTTCAACTTATAATGTAATTTCCTTTAAAACTTGATAATTTTTGGATCTTTCTTCATGATTGTAAAATCAAACATAGGTGGCTCTCCATTCTCTTAAGTTTCAAGAATGGCTAACAAAAAATCACTTTAATTATTTTCAGTCACACTCTTATAAATATTAGAACATTCGTTAATTACTAAAATGCTTTCTTTGGCAAGATTTGAAAGAGCATCTCGATCAATATGAAAGTAAGCTAAAGTCATTCTTGAAGATAAATATTTCATATATTTGTAGTATAAGTCTATCGAAGGAATTTTATTGATATCTCGTACTTTTGAAATGAATTTCTCGCTTTATTTAGAGTTATTTGAATATGATTTTTATTCTTCTTTTAGTTTTTCTTTTAAATTTTACACTATATTCTTTTTCTGTTCCTTAGATTTCTTTTTGCTGAAGAGGCCGTTATTTAAATGCTTCAGGATTTTTTTTCTGGCATTTGATGAGTAAATAATGTAATCAAATGTTTTTGAGTTGTTTTCTTCATTTTCTTATATTATTGTGTTATTTTTATTCAAATAGAATAGATATTCTGTTGAAATAGGAATCATTAAATCAAATAAACTTGCTTTTTTTAACATTTCCTTGGTTTTTTCTAATATATTTTCAGTATTTCTATCATAAAGGAAAAAGTTTCCAATATGATCACAAATTTATACTGTTATAAACTTTTCATTTCTTAACTTTATGAAATTTATTAAATCATTTAATGAAAATTTATTTTATGTGACTTCAGCAAAATCAGAATTAAGCTTATTATTTTAATTATTATTTTATTTAATTTTAATTTGTGAAGAAATTATTGAATTAAAATCATTTGATTCATATTATATATTCATTTTGTTGCAACTTTAATTTTCTAAATTTAATTCGTTAAAATAATAATCTGTATTTTAATTTTTTTAGAAATTCAACAATTAAAAATTATTATTTGAAAGAGATTTGCTTTATGAAGTTATTTCTTATTCAGACTTTGTCAAACTTAGAAATAATTAATCATTTTTATTAATACTATTATCTTAGCTTTATTTTAAATTTTAATAAATTTAATCTTTATTTTTTTTAATTTTTTTATCTTTCTAAGACAATAAAAATTTAATTTTATTTAAACTTTAATTAAAGGATAATTTTTAGTTTTATTAAAAATTTTAATCAATTTGCTGTTATTTTTTTGTTATATTTTTTTCTTTCTAAGACTATTAAATTTTATTTTTATTAATTTATTAACATTTTTATATCTTTTTTTCTACTTTTATTTTAATTTTTTAATCTGTTGAAGTTTAACTATTTGTTTTCATTTTATTAATTATTATAAAATTCAAATTAACAGTGCTTTAACCATATAAGCAACGATTTAGCTTTTTAAATTAATCAAATTATAATATTTATAAAATTGAAAAATATAAAATTATAATTAAATGATTTATATCAAATAAAAAAAAATATAATATTTATTTATTTATTCATTTTATAATTTGCATCTGATTAAGTAGATTATTTGATTATTAATACATTTATTTATACAAGCTTGATTCTTTTTAATTTTATTAAATGTCTTATTCCAATTATTTTACTTTTATTAATAATTATTTATTTTCATTATCTAAATTTTAAATTTGTTTATATGATTATTTTATATAATCTTTAAATTTTTCCTCCATTTTTTACTAATTTTCAGAATTGTTTTATTTATCATTAAATTTTTATATTAGATTTTAAACTTATATTTTTAGATCGTTAATTAATTATATATTTTGTTCTTAATCTTATTTTAATTATTAATTTTCTTTAACTAATTCGTATTTTTAACATTTAAGGTCATTAATTTCTGTTTATTAATTTTTTATAGTTTTATATTTTTCACTATTAAATAAAACAATTATTTATTATTTTTCATCATTAATCTTTTAAATTTAATCATTTTTACATTATACTTATTTTTAAAGAATATTTATTTCCAATAATAATTTTTAGATTTTATTTTCTTACTTCTAATTATTAATTATTAAAAATTTATTTTGCTAAATAGATTTTAATACGTCCTTTTAATTTTAATTATTGACTAAATTAGATTAATCATTTACAACATTTTTAATATAAGTATTTTAAAATAGCCTATTGTTTTATTAATCTTAATCTTATTATAATATGTCCTCAAACACAGTTTATATTTCTTTATTTATGCCCTCAGATTATAATATAATACTGTGTTTTTACTTAATAATTTAATTATTTTAATTATTATTTAATAAATCAATTTTTTTTTCTAATACTTAAATTTATTATTATAATTCTTCGTTTTCCATCAATAATTAATCTCTTTCATCTTATATTAAAGATACATTATCTAATTCATTTTATATAGATTATTTAAGTTTTTATTTTTCAATTTCAAAATCCTCCATTATTTAATTTTTTGATTATTAATTTACTTATTATTATAAATAATAATTTTTATATTTAATTTTGCTAATAATTGTAATATATTATTTTATATTAATAAATATTAATCTAACAATTAACTTTAAAAAAATAATCTAAATATAAAAATTCAATGAATTTAGGTGAAAATAGTGATGATTAAGAAATAAAGTTATGTATAAGATATGTTATAGATAAATTTATATAAAAAGGTTTTGAAAGTCTTAATAATGTAGATTTGTCAATAGCAATTACATATTTAGGATTTGAATAGTAATTCAAAACTAAAACTTTTATTAATTGGAGAAATCAATTTGAAATTAGAGCTCTAGTATATTATTATAATAAATTATAGGAAAAATTAAATATTAATAAATTTGGAATTGAATGGATCAATTAACAATAATCTGGATTTATGAATCCTGATTTTCTTAAACTTATTTAAAATGGAGATTTATTAAAAATTAAAGTTTTATATAAATAAAACAAATAAATATTAAATTAAGTTGATTAACAAAAAAATAATTGTCTATTATTAGCTTGTTAATATGGGCATAATTAACTTATAGATTTCTTTTTATAACAAGGTAAATATTAATTTTGATATAATATTATATGTAAAAATAAAAAATAACTATAATAATAAATTTGATAATAGTAATAACAATAAAAATAATATTAACATTAAAATGATAAAAATAATTAAGATTGAGGATATAATTATAAATGATAATAAATAGGTATGAACATAGAAAGCCGTAACAAACAATTAATGACTCCTCTGCTAGTGGTATGTTAAAAAGGTAATCAATAAGGTATTGAACTACTGCTACGTAAACAAGCAGATATAAACGCAACAGACTCAATGTTCCGTACCGCAATCCATCATACATCTCTATCACAATCTCCCAAATTACTCCAATACCTCCATAGTCATGTCTCTACCATGATCCATAAAACAGACTGATAAAATCGAAATTGTCTACATTATGCAGTCCTTAATACATCATCAAAACAATTAGATATGTTATCTCTTATTATCAATTTTGGAGTTGATGTTAATCATTAGGATATTACTGGAAAGACAGCTTTGCATATTGCTGTAATGGCTAATATGGTAAAAGCTGTTAATTTTCTAATGAAAGTGAAAAAGATTAATTTTGGATTAATGGATTAGAATGGCAATAGTGTTTAAATGTTGGCTGGAATTTTGAATTTAGGATAAATATAGATGGTTTTAGGAAAGGATAGTAGGTTTAATAGTCCAGAAAAGAAAAGATCGGTGAGTATTGGAAGGAATTTTTAAAGTAAGAGTAATGCAAAGGATAAAGATAAGGATAATTAACTTAGTCTTTATTAGACTCATAGTAGTATTTTGAAAAGTTAGCTTAATAATAGTATTAATTTTTCTAATAGCAAAAATAATATTAGTGTTCATTTCTATAATGATAAAAATAATCACAAATAAAATTAATAGGTTGATTAGTTGATTAAAATATTTAAATAGATTTAAGAGGAAGGAATTTATAATTAGTAAGTATTTTAATAATATTAAGATTTGTTTTAAGTAAAATGGCTTGAAGATTTAACAGATTCTAATGATTTATTTTAAAGAATTAATTAAGCTAAATCACCTATTTATTTATCTTTATAACTTTTTAATGCTTTTTTTCCTTTACAGCCCGATTAATATTAGGTTAATAATAAAAAAGATAATAATAATATATTATAGTTTGAAAAATGGTATAAAAGTGATAAGTTATTTGAATAAATATAAAAGCAAAAGGATGAAGTTTAAGAAAAATATATGAAAAATATTGAAGAATTTAGAATGTTGACTTAATTACAAAAGATTTATTAATTGGTAGATAACAATAAATATTAAATTTAAATACAAAATTTATAATAGGAAAATGAATAACTAAAACAAAAATATATGAATTCTCAATAACTTAATTAAGATAATTTGTAATATATTCAAAAAATATAGGATTAATCATTATAATAATAAAAAGAACTAAAAAATTAATTAATATAATAAGAAAAAGAATTTAAAGATTAATAAAATGAAAAAGAAATATAAATAATTAAATTGGAAAGTTAATTATAAGATTAAAGAAATAAATATTAAGAAGCTTAATGCAAATATGAGCAAATATTAAAAGAATAAGAAGATGAAAAAGACAAAAGAAAACTTTAAAGTGATTATTTTTTAAATTAAATTGAAAAAAGCAAGAAAAGCATTCAAATAGATAAAACAAATATAAATAATTTTTTGAAAAACTTGAAAATAGAAGAACTTAGAAAAGAAAATGACGAAGATTCATTGGAAAAATAATAATAAAAATAAATAAAAGAAGAAGAGGAAAAGTAAAAAGAAAGAGAAAGAGAAATATAAAGATAATAATAAAAAGAGGAAGAAGAAAGATAGGAAAGAGAAAGACAGGAAAAGGAAAAATAATAAAAAGAATTGGAGGAATTAAGAAGGACAAAATAATTAGAAGAAGAATAAAGAGAAGAAGAAAGAGAATTAGATTAATATAACGGGACATTATATATTCATGTAGTAAAATGTATAAATTTAAAGAATCAAACATTAGATAAAGTAGATCCATACGTAAAACTATTTCTAAGTAATGTAAATAACGAAAAAATGAAGAGCTAACAAATAATAAAATCAATGAAAATAAATGATAATAATTAGCCAGTATTCAATTTCAAAGACAAACTTTAAGTAAACTATCTTAAAGGAAATAATCAACAATTAGAAATCTAAGTATTTGACTATGATTTACTAAAAGATGATTTATTAAATACCTGTTAAGTAGAAATCCACAAAAACATTCGAAAGAACTCTAAACAAGAATAACAAACATGGATAAATCAATACTTCAAATTAAAAACAAGTAAAGGATAAGAAAGTGATGCTTGCATTTATCTTTAGATTATATTTATGCCAAGTTCAAAATAAATATAATAAGCAATTATATATCCAGAAGTAATAGAAGAGAAAATAATTGAAGGACACTTTAGTTTCAATATAATATCAGCTAAAAATTTAGAAAAAATGGACACATTTGGATTAAGTGATCCTTATGTGATGATTCAGATGAATTAAGTGATGATTAATGAAGAAAAAAAACAGGTTTAGAGGACGAAGCATATTGAAAATACATTGGATCCAAGATGGGATGAAACCAAGTTGTTTTATTTTAAGTAAAGGGAAGTTTATATGGATAAAGTCAGTGCAGTTTTAAAAGTCATGGATAAGAATGCTATTAAAGATAAGGAAATTGGATAGGTTGAGGTTAGTCTTGTTAATGCTTTTATCAAAACTCCATAGGTAATTTAATATCGTATATATTTAAATACATAATATTAAAATAAATATGTATATTATTATAAATAATTATATTGAGTTTTAATAATATTGATATAAGTATAATATAATTATAAATATATTAATAGATATAGAAATATGATCTGTGTCTTGTGAATGGGAAAGGTTAGACTTTGCCAAAGAAGGGTACTATACAATTTAAAGTATAGTTTAGTTATATTTAGTAACATAGGGAGAGTGTGGAAGAAGGCTAAATGAATTAAATGATATAGAGTTAGTAGGTAGAGAGGAATGAGAAAAAAGATGGAGATAATCAGAAGATTGCTTAGAGTCTTTAGATTCAATAGGAAATTAAGAATGATAGTTATATAAGCAATTATGATAGTCCAACCCATAATAATAATAATAATAATAAGAGGAATAGTAAGTAAGCTAGCAGGGAAAGTAGATAGTTTAAAAAAATTAATTTATTTGAGGATGCTTCTCTTTTGAATCTTAATGCTTAATAGTAGCAGTAGTAGTAGTTGTTCAATAATCCTTAATAATAGTCTTAATCATAATCAAAATAATCATGATTTATAAAAATATCTATTATATTATTATTATTATTCATTTAAAATCCTGTTTTATTTTTATTAATTTAAAAAAATGATAATAATTTATGGTCATTTAAATTAAGCTTAGTGAAGAATATCAAAAGCTGCTAAAATATCGACATGTGTTAGATTGTTAACTGTTTTATTATATTAGGATTATAAATGTAAGATATTTTATTAAATTTCTTCTAAATTTACTTGTTCCTACTTTTCTTGTTCTTAGCTAAAATCAAATAAAAGATGAGTCAAATCAAAAAAGTAATCGTAAACTATTTTTTGAATAAAATTCATATATTTGATACTCTTATACTCCAAAATTAGCTAGTTATTTTAAATATCCAAATTACTAGATTTTATATCATACATATAGTTTATTTATTATATATTTTATTTAAGGATTATTATTTTTCTCAGTTGGAATATTATTGCATTTAATAAAGGCTTTATATCAAAAAAAATTTGGTCCTGATTTATCCGTTTTAAATAATCAATACATATTTTTGATATTATTTTATGGTTTTAAATTTAATCATTGTTTTAAGGACACTCACATATATTTTTGTTTCCACAGTTTATAAAAAGAATTTCAGATTTCTCAAAATCTATTAAATAATTTTCATGATTGTTTGATTATTATAATACCAGTTTAAAATAATATTAATAATATATCTAAAAAATACTAATAACGTTTTATCCATTCAAATAATAATTGTTTAATAAACAATGCAAATATTATTATTAAAATTTATGACTTATCATCATATTATTTAATTTAATTTTAGTTTATTAATTAATCAAATTTAATTTCTACTAAAATTATAATTTTTATTCTAGTTTTTATTGTCTAAGTTTTTCTAATTAATTTTATTTATTATCAGCTAATTATATATCTATATCTATTTGATTTAGTTTTTACAACTTATTTTAAATGATATCACTTTATTATATTATATTTTATATCATCAAATTTTTTAATTTTTAATGTGTTTATTATTAGATATTATTAATAATATATTCACATTCTTAATAATCAAAATATTAAATTTCTTTCTTTTGACTACTTTAAACTAGTAGAATTTTATTTTAACAAATGCTTTAACTTATTTATTATTAATATTATTATTAATTTAATATTTTATTTTGATCATTTTAACCTTTATTAATTTTATTTTTTTCTTAAAAAATATTTTCAAATATATCAGTCTTATTACTTTCAATTATTTATTTTTTTTAATTTAATTCCTAATTAAAAATATTATTTTAATTTATTTTATCAATATTTTAACCTTCTCTTTAAAAGTTTATGTTTTCTTTTTATAATGAATTTATATTTTATTTTTGATAATAATTTATTTCATTATAATTTTTTTAATTATTTTTAGTATAATCAAATTTATTAAATATATCAGAACATCTTATTTATTATTATTAATTATTATAATGCTGCTATCTATTTGCCTTATTATTTTATTAGATATTTTAAGTTTTATTTTTATTAGAATTATTGTCTGAAGATTAAATAATTTTTTGTTCTTCAAAATTTTCTAAATATTTATCAGCAGAAAAACTTGTCCTTTCTTTAAATTATTAAAAATAAATACATTCTACATATTCACTCTTTACAGATTCTTAATTGCTTATTACTTCATTAATTTAAGTTAAATAAGGATTTAATAAGGTTTTTCTTTTAGGAGTAGTTTAAAATTTTTCTTCTATTTTTTTATATGATAAAATAATTATACATTATTTTAGAATATTAATATTTTCTTAATTTTATTACTATTATAATATAACTGGTTTATTTATCTAAATTTATTAATTATTAATTACTTAATTTTTAATTTTATTTTATCCACTGTTATTTTTTGAAAGAAATTACTTTTTATTTTTTTCAACACTGTCAATTAAATTTCTATATTTTTACTATCATAATTGCTATTTATTTTATTCTTATTTAATAAAATTCTGCTAAAATATTTAATCACTATTAAGCTAAAAATTATTTATTATATTATTAAAATTATTTTGATTAATTTAATTATTTTGAATATTTTAAATTTTATCTTAAATAATTTCTTGTTTTTAATATTTACTTTATTCATCATTTATTATATCATTATGTTTTTATTAGAATTTTTATAAAAATTAAAAGACATCTTTATCGTTTTTATTTGATTTTTCTTTAATATTATTTTATTATTTATTTTAAATTTACTAAAATGATAAATTAAATTAATTTTTTTCTTTTTAATTTTAATATGATTAGCTTTATAAATCAGATTAATTATTTTATCATTACATTATTTAAAATTATTTACAGTTTCTTTCCTCATCAAAATCCATTATATTTAATTAATTTTGATTTTATTATTAAATTAAGGATTATCTTTTTGAGTTAAAAAGGGAATATATTTAGAAATCATTAAATGAATATTCATTATCATTATTTGAATTTTTATTATCATTTAAATTTTAATTCTATTAAACATTTATATTATTTTTTTATGAAAATACTTATTAAGACTGCTTATTTTTCAGATTATTTTAAGTATTAATTTAAGGATCAATTTTATTTTAAAGATTATCATCGTTAAAAAATTAATAATTATGATCAAAATCGAATTAATAATTAAAATTTTCTTGATTTTAATTATTTGATTTATTATTTAATTAAACATTTTAATTTTAATCATAAAGCTATACTTTTTTATGGCCAAAGCTTACTTTTTTATTCTTACTATTTTTAAAATTAATTTATTAATTTGATTATAAATTAATTAAATTCTGTTGAAAATTTTAGTTCATTTAATTCGGGTATAAATTTATATTATTTGATTTATTATATTGGCATTTTTAATTAACTAAAAAAATAAGTTTACTTATATAATATTAAAAATTTTATTTTTGTAATATTAAATACATAAAATGGAGGAAAATTAGATTAAAATCGAAAAATTAAAATCTTCATCATAAATTGAACGAGATACCTTAGTTAAAAAATTAAAAGAAAAATACTAAAAGTAATAAGAAGAATTAGAAAAAGAGAATAAAACTTATACCTTATTAAGTTAAAAAAATTTAAATGAAAATTATAAAATTGAGTAATTTTATAATGAATCTGAAATTAAATTAATGTAACTGCAGTAAAGTTCATATATTGGTAGCTTTTTTGATGTATTTTTAAGTAAATTAGGAAAAATTAAAAATAATTTATTAGGAGAAGAATATAAAAAACAAAATGACTTTTATTATTTTTAGAAGAAGAGAATACTTAGTTATTTGTTTTCATAAAATATACAGCATTCTTAATAATAAAATTAAATGAAAAATAAATATCATTTAGAAAACTATTCAAATATATAAATGTTAGATGTTAAAGATATAAAAAATAACATAAGTGAATTAGATAAAAAATAATAAATAAATTACTTAGATAATATTTTACAATAAATAGAAAGTAGAAAATAATATTTAGAAAATAGCAAATTTTAAAATTGAGGATTTGTTATCCAGGAAATGTAAGAAGCATTTTGGAAATTAAAAACTATGGGAAATATTTATGGGATAACTTTGGGATCATTTATAATGATAAAATTTATGTATAGAATGAGTGTATTTAAATAAGGATTTATGCTTTTAACATGTTATCATTTAGGAGGACAATTAATGACATTCAGATCTATTGATAGAGTTTTCGATCCACTATTTTAATATTTTCATAGTGATATATAGCAAATTAATAATTAAAATAAATAAGTATAAAAATATAATTCGGAACTAGATAATAGCCTAATAGATTAAGAAGAAATATATAGAATAATGTAAGAAACAAAAGAAAGGAAAAAATAAATAGAAGCCCTAAAAGAATAAAATAAAAAAAAAGAAAAATCATGAAAATAAAAAAATGAATTATTATAAAAAATAATTATAAATTTGAAGATACATAAATATAATATAATATAATAATAAATTATAGAATAAAAAATGATGAAATACATTCTAATATTGCTCTCAATATCTCTAAGCTTGAACTAAGGTAACCCAGACAGCAGCCGAAGTAAAGCCTTTACAATCTGTAATGGGCTTCCTTCCTTAACACGTTCCCGTCTAATTTCCTCAGACAATGTATCACATTACGCGCAAGTCTATGGAATCGACATTTTTGCTTCAGGGTGGACCACCTCAGATTTCCAATTCCTGTTAGGAAATATTGCATTCATATTTGACCAAGGCGAAAAAGGATGTGTAGATGATCCTAAGCTAGTCCAAGCATTGACATAGAATGGAAATAGTTCATCATTTTTCTTTATGAATTGATACAACATTGCTCCTAATATAAACTACTTTACAGCTTATAGCAATGTGATAGTTGTCAAATGGGCTGATGTTTAACCTCCTAGTACTAGTTATAGAAAGGGATAATTTACTCCTGTGTGGTATGATAAGACATTGGAAAAGGTATTGAGTTTGATTTACTTTGGACTCAAGAAAGCTTATCCCAATAATTTTGATGGGACTAATCAATGGTCTTAATTGTATATCCAAACTGCAAATGCTATTGCTTAAGGTTCTTATTAGATTCCTTTACTAAACCCTTTGTAAATAATGAATACTATATGCAATGTAGAATGTATTGTTATGCTTTATTTCGTGAACGTGATGCAAGCCAAGATGGGAGCATTTAACAATATGGCAAGTGCACCTCCCAACTGCTACATCAAAAAAGATGGTAACAACAATGTAGTATTAAACTCAACTTCCCTTAAATAATATTTCCCTGATACCCATAACCTTTTGAGTTATTCTCCAAGTAAATCAAAATCATTAGGTCCAAATGCAAGGGCTCCAGGCAACAATTACTTGATTACAATGAATCTTACAAATTGTAATAAACCAGTGATTGCTAATATGGCTGCTAATTATACTTGTAGTTCTGTTACTGCTTTGAATTAATTAAGCAATTAGACTGCAACTTAGGCATAAGTTAATGCTGCTTAAAGTAGTCCTAGTGCTCCTTAAGCTAAGATTAATTTTACTGATTTAGATGGACCTACTATGAGCTTCAGAATTTGTGGAGGATTGCCTGTTAATAAGACTTAATAGAGTGGATTGACTGATACTGATAAAGTTGGATATTATGCTTAGGTTTTTGGGGTCGAAATTTTTGCCCATTAAGATTGGAGTCTTGATATGTTTTAAGATATTTTGGGAAGAGTTGCTTAGATGTTTGATAATGATTAGAGTGGTTGCACTGATGATCCTAAGGTTAATTAATTCTTAGGAAATTTTGGAAATAGGTAAATTTTAAATTATATTTAAAAATTATTAAATATATATATAAATTATTAAATATTTTCAAATATATTAATAATTATTTAAAATTGATAATGGATGAATTACTTTTATATTTAAATGTATAAATTAATTATTAAAATATTAATCAATAACTATAATATTAATATTAATTATATTGATAGAGTGGGGCTTTTCCTAATGGGTAGAAACGGTACACTTCCAAATCCAGCATGGAAATCATTTTACAAATGGAGTTCCATCATTTAATGGGACGACGTAGTACCTCCAGCAGTATTAATCTCGACCGCTATTTAACTTAACTAAAAAGACCTCCAAAAGAAAAAGAAAGGAGCTATCTCAGACCTATTTATAGACCGATCAACTGAAAAGATTCTTTAACTTTTATTCTTCGGCTTAAAAAATGCTTACCCTTCTCAATTCAATGCAACATCAAATAGCTCATTAATCTCAATTTACATGAAATCATCAAAAGGAAACGGTAATTTCATTCCTCCTACCAGCAATAACTAAACTGGAATAAATAGTACTTGTGATCAAGAATGTCAAGCTGTGAGTTGGTTTGTAAATATAGTTTAAACCAAATTAGGATTGTTTGATTATCTTACAACTTTACCT
>Ga0315908_10002042_pt1 | contig 14949 bp, 11 predicted proteins | sample LakEriMetagenome_12_FD_203520 | JGI IMG/M metagenome (GOLD analysis project Ga0315908, IMG submission 203520) | Freshwater fungal communities from buoy surface, Lake Erie, Ohio, United States - Buoy 4 MA124 | ecosystem: Environmental > Aquatic > Freshwater > Lake > Lake biofilm | place: USA... | reverse complement strand
ATCACTCGCCAGTTGCACGTTGGTGACACTTCGTATGTACACCAATCACAAGCAATGGAATGTGGCTGAAATAAAAGTGGATGTGTCATTAGTTCGTGAAAAAGAAAAAAGTATCATCACAAGGACATTGCATTTTGAAAATCAATTGAGTGATGAACAAAAACAAAGACTGGCACAAGTAGCCAAAGCATGCCCGGTATCAAAAATATTGGCAAGCGGAAATAAATTGAACGTAATAATTGAATAAATATGAATATTGAAATAATAACAGGAAGTCCAAGGGATAACAGTGTAACACAACGTGTTGCTTTATTTCTGCAAAAATTCTTAAGTGAACATACACAGCACAACGTAAACATCATTGATGTGCGTGAATGGAATTTGCCTATGCTGCAGCATGTATTTACCAGTGTGGAAACAACACCGGGCGAATTTAAACCTTTGAGCAAACGTATGTTTGGGGCCAATGCGTTCATTCTTGTAACGCCTGAATACAATGGCAGCTACACACCGGCTATGAAAAATTTGCTGGACCATTATCCCAAGCAAAGTCATAAAGCATTTGGTATTGTTACTGCAAGCACCGGCATTATGGGCGGTATGCGTGCTACGCAGCAAATGCAGTTATTGATTAATGCATTGTTTGGTATTGCAAGCCCGCATATGCTGGTAGTGGGAAATGTGGACAAGCGTTTTGATGCAGAAGGTAATTTGCTGGATACCAGCTATCAAAAACCAATTGATGTGTTTGTGAAAGAGTTTTTGTGGCTGGCGGAGAGTTTGCATCCTGAAACGGTTTTGAATTGAGATCCGGCCTAAATCTATAGGGTTTTCCGGACAGGTAAAGAAGTGCTGCAAACCTTATAGTTCTGATTCAGGGCTTTCAAAACCTGATTTAATGTGTTTATGTAAGAAATGAATTTTACATTTGCGCTTTCTATTTCAAACGGCTCTTTTCTCTTTATACCATGAGTGATGAAATTAAACACGAATGCGGCCTGGCCTTCATTCGTTTACGTAAGTCTTTTTCCTATTATCAAAAACAATACGGTTCAGCACTGTACGGTTTAAACAAACTGTACCTGTTAATGGAAAAGCAGCACAACCGTGGACAGGATGGTGCAGGTATTGCGGCTGTAAAATTGGATGTAGAGCCTGGTTATCCTTTTCTTAGCCGCACAAGAAGCAGCGCCCAACAACCCATTGCAGATATCTTTCATAAGATTGGACAGGAAATTAATGAGCTGGAAAAATATCAGCCGGATATTAAACAGCACCCTGGTTTAATGAAAGGGCATATTCCATTTTTGGGAGAAGTAATGCTGGGTCATCTCCGTTACGGCACACAGGGTAAAAACAATGTTGAGTTTTGCCATCCCTTTATCAAAAGAAACACACATCCATCAAGAAATCTGGCACTTGCCGGTAATTTTAATTTAGTAAATACTGAAGAGTTGTTTGGATTGGTGAATATTGATCCGGGAGAGTTTCAACGCCAGAGTGATTTGGCAGCGATGATGGAAGTAATGCATCATTTTTTAGTGAAGGAAGATGGACAAAGCCCCAACAGCCCGTCTGTTTGCAACTTGCTTAAAAAAGCAACACCGTTGTTTGATGGTGGTTTTACAGTGGGAGGAATGACGGGTAATGGAAGTGGTTTTGTTATTCGTGATGCACATGGAATAAGACCGGCGTACTATTATATTAATGATGATGTAATTGTTGCAGCAAGCGAACGTGCAGCCATCAGAACAACATTTAATGTAGGGGAAAATGAAGTGTTGGAACTGATGCCGGGACAGGCATTAATTGTAAATCCCAATGGTAATTATGCTGTTGAAAAGATAATGGAGCCCAAAGAACGCAGAGCCTGTTCATTTGAACGAATTTATTTCAGCCGTGGCAGTGATGAAAAAATTTATCGTGAACGTATCACTCTCGGTCACAAACTGAGTAAGCGTGTACTGGAGCATATTAATTACGATTTAAAAAATACCATCTTCTCATACATTCCTAATACTGCAGAAGTAGCGTTTTATGGTTTGGTAAAAGGTATGGAAGAATACCTCAATCAAATCAAAGTGCAGCGCATCATGAGCTGGGGTAATGATTTTGATGAAGAGAAGCTAAGTGAAATGGTGAACCGGAAAATTCGCCAGGAAAAAATTGCTATTAAGGATGTAAAGCTTCGGACGTTTATTACTGAAGACAGTAACCGTAATGAAATGGTGCAGCACGTGTATGATGTTACTTACGGCACTGTTCGAAATTGGGAAGACACTTTAGTGGTGATTGATGATTCTATTGTGCGTGGTACTACTTTAAAAGAAAGTATTGTCCGGATGCTTGGAAGATTGAAGCCTAAGAAAATTATTATTGTATCAAGTGCTCCCCAAATACGCTATCCTGATTGTTATGGTATTGATATGAGTAAGATGGGTGATTTTGTAGCTTTTAAAGCAGCTATTGAATTACTCAAAGAGCGTGGTCAGGAATCTTTGATAGATGAAATTAAAGATACCATCAAAGAGATGGCACGTAACAATCAACTGCACACAGAAAATGTGGTTCGCCGACTGTACAAATCATTTACAACGGAAGAAATAAGCGATAAGATTGCACAATTAATTACACCTGCAGGTTTCGAAATTCCTGTTCAGGTAATTTATCAAAATATTGAAGACCTGCATGCAAGTTGCCCCACTAATACTGGCGATTGGTATTTTACAGGTAATTATCCCACACCAGGCGGTAACAAGGTTTGCAATAAAGCATTCCTCAACTACCTCGACGGAAAAAATGTGAGAGGATATTAAGTGCTTGCACTTAACAATTAGTTTTTGGCTGAATTTTTGTTGAGAAAACAGCACCGTCTTTAAAATCATTTTCAGGTTAAGAGAATCAACCACCAATATGAAGTTGGTGGTTTTCTTTTTTTTATCTTTCCTTTATATAACGTTTATTTATTCACCTGTTATGAAACAATAATAAGCATATGCTAATTTCAATTCATCAAGTAAAGAAAGACAGTATACAAAACACATGAAAACATTGATTCTTATACGTCATGCAAAAAGCAGTTGGGCTGATTCAGGAATGAATGACTTTGACCGTCCACTTAATGAGCGTGGCAAAAAAGATGCACCTGAAATGGCTGAACGGTTACTGAAAAAAAATATTCAGATAGATGCGTTTGTAACAAGTACAGCAAACCGTGCAAGAAAAACATGTGCGGCTTTTATGGAAGTATTTGATGCAAAGAAAGTCCAAAGAATTTTGAAGGAAGAACTCTACCTGGCTCCACCACAGCGTTTTGTTGAAGTAATTGAAACGTTAAGTGATGAAATAGAACATGCAGCAATATTTGCACACAACCCAGGCATTACAGAATTTGCAAACAGTTTAACAAACGTAACGATTGATGATATGCCTACCTGTGCAGTATTTGCTGTGCAGGCGAAAACAAAAAAGTGGAGCTCATTTTCAAAAGCTGAAAAAACGTTTTTGTTTTTTGATTATCCCAAACTAAGTTGATTTAAAACACAACAAACCGCAGTTCCTGGTTGGTAGTGGCGAGATCGTCTTTAAGATTGACACCGGTTAAAGTAGCGTTGTTCACTTTCCATTCCTGGCTTATAAAGTCAAGTTGAAATTGTGATGATGAAATATCAAATGTAATAGTGCGGTCATTTTCATTTTCACTCCATGTGCCGTCGTAAGTTGTTATGCCATCATTTACTTTCATTTTACCATCGGAAGTGAAGGTAAATTTATAACCTCGCAGTAAAAGCGTATAAACAGCGCTGAAATCTCTTGCAAAACTAACCCGCCATTCTTTTGCAACAAGTACACTTGAAACAGAAGGAGCTTCTGTGCGTTTACGGCAACCCGCCGAAATTAAAATTGAGAGAATGGAAACGATAAGAATATTCTTCATAGAAAAAGTGGATTGATATGCTAAAATACAACGAAAAATTGTTTTTCATAGTATGCCATAAAAAAACCCCGCTTCTAAAAGAGCGGGGTTTGTCAGTTAAATTTTTATTTTATTGAATACTTTGTTTTATAACGCTCATACAATTGTTTGTGTTTATCAACCAGGCTCACCTGCCTGCCCTGTATAAATGCATCTGTAATAATGCTGGTTCTTACATCAAGTATATCACCTTCACTAATTACAATATTTGCATCCTTGCCCACCTCAATTGAACCGGTTACCTTGTCAATACCCAGAATTTTTGCAGCATTCAATGTAATGGCGGTCAATGCCTGTTCTTTTGTAATACCATAAGCTGCTGCTGTACCTGCGTTAAACGGAAGATTGCGGCCACGGGTTGATCCATCTTCATCATTAATAGCATAAAGCACGCCGGCATTTTGCAAATAGGTTGCTGATTTGTAAGGTAAATCCACATCATCATCTGGTGTGGTTGGTAAAGCATGGCGTTGGCCAAGCACAACTGCAATATTATTTTGCTTCAGTAAATCTGGAATTAAAAAGCTTTCACTGCCTCCGGCAATTACAACATCAAACCCAAACTCTTTTGCAAAATCAATAGCTACCAGCATTTCTTTTACAATATCACAATGCACAAACAGTTTCTGTTTTTTATCAAACAGTTTTTTGGTGGCTTCAAATTTTAAGTTGATTGCAGTATGTGCTGCTTCTTTATGATAGGCTTTTGCTTCACGAAAGAAATTTTTAATTTCTTCAATCTTTGCCAAACCTTCTTTCACTACATCAGCTGCATTTCTGCTTTCAACTCCGCCAAAAAATGCAGCAAATGGGCTGGGTCTGAAAAATAAAGAAGGCATATTTAAATGCATTACACCATCAGCATTATACAAAGCGTCTTCCCAATTCCATGCATCCAGTTGTACAACAGATGAGGAGCCGCTGATGGTTCCGCCCTGAGGTACAATATTGGCCAATAGAATTCCATTGGTCTTTAATGTGTTAATCACTTTTGAATCGGTGTTGTATGCAACAACTGAGCGGATGCTGGCATTTATTATCCCAATTTCAGTATGATCAAGTGTTGCCCTTACGCTGCTTACTTCAGCAAGACCTAATTGTGACATGGAAAGTATTAAGCCCGGATATACATGTTTACCTTTTGCATCAATTACTCTGGCACCGGCCGACACCTGTACTGATGGTCCAACCTCTGTAATTTTTGAATCTGTGATTTTAATTATGCAATTCTCAATAACCTGTCCATTCCCCACATGCACAGTTCCGTTGGTTATAAAAAACACTCCTTTGTTTTCTTTTGCAGGATATACATTGTCCTGTGCGGTAACAATCAGTACTGCAAAAAAGAAAAATAGTATTGATAGTAATTGTTTCATGTTCTTAAAGTTTATTTGTTTTCACTTTGGTTTACTGTTTCCGCATCTACTACAAGCAAACCATGTTTATGAAAGTGCTCACTGCAGGTATGCATGACTTCCATGCTTGGCGCAAAAGGTATAACAGGTGAACCTGCACGTTTCTCTCCAATCATTTTTGCAATAAGCCTGCCACGTTCTTTTGCAATTTCAACACGCATTTGCTCATCTTTTATACGATCATAATAAACAATACCGTCAACAATGGTGTATAATGCTTTGCAATAAATACTTAAAGGGTTATCACTCCACAAAACAACATCAGCATCTTTTCCTACTTTAATACTTCCTACTTTATCATCCACATGCAACATCTTAGCGGGGTTTAATGTAACCATCTTTAAAGCATCTTCCTCATTCATACCAGCGTACTTCATACTTTTACCGGCTTCATGATTGAGATGGCGAGCCATTTCAGCATCATCAGAATTTATTGCAACTAACACCCCAACACGCTGCATTATATCAGCATTTTGAGGAATAGCATCTACCACTTCCATTTTATAATTCCACCAATCACTAAATGTGGAAGCAGCAGCGCCATGTTGTTTCATTTTGTCAGCAACTTTATAGCCTTCAAGTATATGTGTGAAAGTGTTTAAAGTGAACCCAAATTTTTCAGCCACACGCATCATCTCTGTAATTTCACTCTGCACATAAGAGTGGCAGGTAATAAAACGTTTTTTGTTGATGATTTCTACGAGCGCATCCAATTCCAGATCTTTGCGTGGTGCAACTGCTTTAGGATTTTTCTTTTTTTCTTCTTCATAGCTCTTCCATGAAGCTTCATAATCTTTTGCACGGGTAAATGCATCCATGAGTACCTGGCTTACACCCATACGTGTATCAGGGAAGCGGTTGTTTTGCTGCGCTGACGTACGTTTAACATTTTCACCCAATGCAAATTTGATAAAGCCGGGCCATCCCTGGAATTTCAAATCTTCTGCATTGGCACCCCAGCGGAGTTTTATGAGTTGTGTTTGTCCGCCAATAGTATTGGCCGATCCATGCAGAATATGTGATGATGTAACACCACCACTCAATTGACGATAGATTTGAATATCATCTGGATTCAAATTATCTGTAATGCGTACTTCTGAAGTAACACTTTGTCCACCTTCATTTATGGATGCCGCAGCTATATGCGAATGCTCATCAATAATTCCAGCAGTGAGATGTTTACCTGTACCATCAATAACTCTTGCACCTGCTTCAGTTAAATTTTTGCCGATAGCTGCAATCTTTCCGTTTTTAATCAGCACATCTGTGTTTTGAAGGATGCCTTCTTTTTCATTTGTCCAGACGGTTGCATTTTTAATAATGATCGTTTCCTGTTTGGGCATTGTTTCAAAACCATAACCGTTAAACGGATAAGTTAACTTACCCACTTTTGCCGCAGCTGGAGCTCTTGTACTGTCAGCTTTTATTTCTGCTTCCTTTACAAAAGATGCAGTCCAGGTAAAGCGGCTTCCATTAGCATCATCACCCAAACCACTCCAAACTTTATCATTAGCAATACCGCTGAGGCGTAGGTTGTTGCGGCTTCCTTTTGCATCAGGGAAATTTAATTTCACTTGTTTGCCATCAAAACTAAAACGCCCCGTTACTGTATCTTTTCCTATAACATTTGCAGCTGTGCTGCTTTTTATATCAATCGTAAAATTTTTATTACCTGCAGGGGAGTACACAATGAGATTATAAATTCCTTTTACATCCGTCCATGCATCTTCTTTAACTGCATATTTTTCTCCCTGTATCCAATTTTGATAGATAACAGTTTTTTCATTGAACACAGGGCCGCTGGTAATAATGAAGTTTGCAATTTTACCTGCATCCAAACTTCCCACCATATCATACACGCCTAATACAGTTGCAGGGTTTTTGGTGAGCGCTTCCAGTGCTTTTGTTTCACTCAAGCCATATTGAATCGCTTTGCGGAGATTTGCCATAAATTGTTTTACATCACGCAAATCACTGGTGGTAATACAAAAGTTGATGCCTGTTTTCTCAAACATTGAAGCATTAGCAGGAGCCATTTCCCAATGTTTCATATCAGTAAGAGAGACAAAGCGTGCATCATGCGGGTCTTCAACATCCATTGCTGCGGGATAATTAAGCGGCAATACAAACCACGCATTTGTATTTTTCATGTCAGTAATACGCTGATACTCGTTGCCACCTGCTTTAATTACATATTGTACGCCAAACTCATCACCAATTTTATCAGCACGCAGCACATTCCATTTATCACCTGCTTCAAAAAACTGCGGCATATTCTGCAATTCATTCCAGTATTTTAATGAAAGGTTTACACCTTCAGCTTTCGGATTGTTTTTATACCATGTTGCATCAAGATAGGTTTGTCTTAAAAGAGCAATACTGCCCATCATAGAACTTGGATAAGATTGCGTTGAAATTCCTTTATTAAACGAGTAGTGTGCCGATGCTTTTTCTTTGAGGATGACTTTATTTTCTTTTTCATTGGCAAATGATACAAACACACCGCTGCCTCTTGCAATACCATCACGTTGATGCACGAGCGCTGCGCCAAAACCACTTTCACGGTAATTTTTTGCTTTAGCATCATCAGCCACAAATAAATGTGATGCATTCACATCTGTACGAATGGCCTGGTTCCAGCCAAATGCACCTTTTTGATTGGAGTTGAGTTGTGCCGGGGCATTAAAATTAAAGCCACCCTGTGTACGTTGCATAGCAGGCATTCCATAATCAGCATACACATCAATAAAAGATGGATAAATGAATTTGCCTTTGCAGTCAATTACAATAGCATCAGTAGGAATAGTAACAGCGCTGCCAATAGCAAGTATGCGCCCATCCTTTACCAGCATGGTTGCTGTAACAGGCGAAGCAGATGCCTCTTTTACAATTGTTGCGTTGATGAATGCATAAGTGGCATTTCTGGGATCGGCCACTCCGTTTACAGGAAATGTTTCCTGTGCGTTGATGACTGCAGCAGTGAGCAGGCACCAACACAAGAGCAAAAATTTTCTCATGTTGATAATTTTGATTGTTGTTGATGGAAGGTAGGTTGAATTTTATTTCAGAAAAAACAGATTTGATGAGCGGAAATAAAACAGTAAAATCCGCAATTGCTTAGGAGAAACACTTTATTTATGTAGAAAAGCGTTTTTAGAATTCAATAAAATTGCATTTACAGGGTAATCTGATGCCTAAAAAAGGTAAAACCATTAGGTGAAATGAGAAGATATAGCTATTTTTATATCACAATCCAATATCGAATTTGACCACATTAACTTCAATACCTGAGTGCTTTGTGCAATCCCGCCAGTTGTATTACACACAAATTGGAATGGACGGGAAATACATTTCAGCCAATCCTTATTTTTTTGAAACCTTTGGTTTTAAAGCAGAACAAATTCAGCAATTGGATTCTATGTCAAGTGTGCATCCTGATGATGTTGAAGCTTGTCGTGAGGCTGCTAATGAATGTATTAGCAATCCGGGTAAGGCTGTAACTGTTCTATTGCGCAAGCCTTTAGGTCTTGGAAATTACGCACATACAAAATGGGAATTTTCATTTATAAATCAATCTTCAGTCGACGAGCCATTTATACAGTGTATTGGTTTTGATATCACAGATGAAGTTAAGGGTACACAATGGTTGCAGCAAAACCAACAGAAAGTAAATATAAGTGCTGAGTTGATTGAAACACTTTTGAGTAATAGTGTAGATGTAATTCTTGTTTCTGATATGAATGGTATAGTTACCTTCTGCTCACCCAATATTAAAGCAGAATTGGGTTATGAAGCCGATGAACTAATTGGTAAGAATGGTTTTGAGTTTGTTCATCCGGAAGATTTAGGCCTTGCGATTAAAGCGTTTGGAGACGAAGTTGCTAATCCCGAAAAAAACAACTCAGTTGATTTGCGTTTCCGCTCCAAAGAAGGCGCATGGGTGTGGTTTGAAACAAAAGGGAAAAATTTGCTGCATCACCCTCTTGTAGAGGGGCTTATTATTAATCTTAATAGTATCACCCTTAGAAAAGAAACCGAAGAGGCTTTGCAACAGAGTGAGGCGAGGTACCGTAGTTTTTTTGAAAATCTTCCTTACCCATTATTCTTAATTGATCCATCAGAAAATACCATTGTTAACTGCAATAAAAGCGCTGTTAAAAAATACGGATACAGCCTTCAGGAATTTCAAAAAATGAAACTTAATGATTTGCTTGAAGAAAATCAGGAGCAACTGCCTTTAGATGAAATGCAGCTTATTGTAAAACATAAAAGAAAAAATGGGGATGTTATAATTGCAAAACTGGAGCAGCACCAACTCCATTATGAGAATAAAGGGTATCAGCTTATACTTACACAAGATGTAACTGATAATTATAACCGTCAGCGAGAGGCACAGCTCACTTTTGATATTTCCAATATTCTTATGCAAAATACTTCTATTGATGAGGTGCTGGAAAAAGCGCTTCAAAAAATCAGAAGGTTTACAGGATGGGATTTGATTGAACTTTGGACCCCGGCATATGATCATAGTTTTATAAAAAACGATATTTCAGCCTTTTATCATCAACATCCAAGCGCTGATTCAATTAAAGAGTTTATCTGTAAAACAAGGATGCAGCAGTATGACAAAGCAATTTATGGCAAAGTGCCGGTTTATCAAATCAAGCAACCACATTGGATTGATTTAAGAGAAGACAAAAATTCGCTTGTAAGGGCAAAAATTGCTAAAGAAGCAGGCTTTATATCTGCTTTTGCAGTTCCAATACTTAATGAAGGGAATGTCATTTGTTCCATTTATTTCTTTGCCTTTGAAGAGAAAAAGAAAAATGAATATGCTGAAAAACTCATTATCACATTAGGCAGCTTAATTGGTACAGAACTTGAAAAAAGAAAAAGAGAACTTGAACTTGACCGCTTTTTCAAAATAAGCCCTGATATTATGACAATTGCGGGGCTCGACGGAAGATTTATTAAAGTAAACCCAGCGTTTGAAAAATTTATAGGATATACACAGGAAGAAGCAAGAGGATTACATCCACTGCATTACGTTTATGCCGATGACAGAAGTGCTGTGCTTCAAAAAATGGAAGCTTTGTCTCAGGGAAATTCAATCCCCTATTTTGAAAACAGGATAACCACCAAAGACGGGCAAATAAAATGGATTGCCTGGACAGCCACTCCTGTTTTTGAAGAAGGTATGGTAATTGCAACTCATCGGGATATTACGGATCAAAAACTTTTTGAAGAAAAACTGCGTCAAAGTAATGAACGGTATGAATTTGCAACAAGGGCAACTGCTAATGAAGCCATTTGGGATCTTGACCTCAAAAATCATGAAATAACCTGGAGCGAAGTATTTACAACCCTATTTGGCTATAGTAATTTAAAAGAAGATGCCACACTTGGATTTTGGGAAGCACAAATCCATGAAGAAGACAGACAGCGTGTAACCAGTGGGTTTAATGAATTTTTTAAACAAACCGCAACGCCAAACTGGTATTGTGAATATCGTTTTAAAAAAGCAGATGAAAGCTATGCATATATTGTTGACCGTGGTTATATGATTTTTGATAATGAAAACAAGCCCATACGGGTGGTGGGAGCGATGGAAGATATAAGTGAACGCAAAAAACTGGAAGAAGAATTGGTGTTGAAAGAACGTTCACGTCAAAAACAAATAGCACAGGCAGCTGTAAATGCACAGGAAAAAGAACGGGCAGACGTGGGAAAAGAATTGCATGATAACATCAGCCAGATGTTAACCAGTACCAAGTTGTTTTTGGATATTCAACGGAATAAAACACCAGATGAGCTTATTGACAGGAGCATAAAAAATATCAATACGATTATTACAGAGATCAGAAATATTTCCCGTTCACTCGTTCCATCAAGCATCGAAGATCTTGGACTTATAGCTTCTTTGAATGATTTACTTGATAATATTCGGATAACGAATATCATTAATGTTGAATTTTACCCCGACGCTGATGTTGAAACTTTGATTAATGCCAACTATAAATTAACTTTGTACCGCATTGTTCAGGAGCAGATCAATAATATTGTAAGACATGCATCGGCAACGCAGGCTCAAATTGAGTTGTTTCATGAAGACGGATACATAGAACTGGTAATAACAGATGACGGGCAAGGTTTTGATACCCACACAGCGAAGAAAGGGCATGGTCTTAAAAACATGAGGAGCAGAGCAGAATTACTGAATGGATCCATGGAAATCATTACAGCTCCCGGTAAAGGATGTAAATTAAAAATTCATATACCTTATCAATAACAAATATCTTATGGAGAAAATTACAATTCTTATTGCAGACGATCACAAACTCATTCGTGAAACCTGGAGTTTTATTTTAAACAGCGACCCACGTTTTAATGTAATCGCTCAATGCAGCAATGGCGAAGAAGCTGTTGCATTGTCACAGCAGCTGAGGCCCAAAGTGGTTTTGCTGGATATTAATATGACGCCCATGAGCGGTATTGAGGCTACCGAACAAATTCGCAAGTTTTCACCAGCCAGCAAAATCATTGGTGTGTCTATGCACTCACAACCAGCATATGTAAAAAAACTGCTCAAGCTTGGCGCACATGGTTATGTAACCAAAAACTCTCCGCAAGAGGAGATGTTTGAAGCCATTGTGGAAGTGAGCAAAGGCAACCGTTTTATTTGCTCAGAAGTAAAAACCATTTTGAGCGAACAGGCCTTTGATGATGAAACTTCAAGCGGGGCCAATGCATTAAGCGGCAGAGAGCTTGAAATCATCAAGCAAATCAAAAATGGTCTTTCATCTAAGGAAATAGCAACGGAGCTTAATATTTCTTTAAAAACTGTGGAAGTGCACCGTCATAATATTTTAAAGAAACTCAATTTAAAAAACAGTGCTGCATTGGTGAACTACATTAATGAATCAGGTCTGGTAATTTAATACCCAACCAATTGCTTATACAGGGAAACGGTGCCTACTGTTTCCCCTTTTTGTTGTAGCTATTTCCCTAATTTCACTATTCAAAAAATTGTTATGGCTATACGCATCTTTATTACCGGCGGAACTTTTGACAAAGAGTATAATGAACTAACCGGTCAGTTATATTTCAATGATACGCATATGCACGAACTTTTGGAAATGGGCAGATGTAAAGCCGATGTGGAGATTCGTACACTTATGATGGTTGACAGTTTGGAAATGACCAATGATGATCGTGACCTGATTGTACACCAGTGCAACAATGCTGATGAAGATAAAATTGTGATTACACACGGCACAGATACTATGAGCGAAACCGCTCAATACATAGCAAAGAAATTGAAAGCCGCCGATAAAACCATTGTACTTACCGGTGCAATGATTCCCATCAAATTCGGCAGCAGTGATGGACTTTTTAATCTCGGCAGTGCCCTTGCCTTTGCACAAACATTACCTGCCGGTGTGTATGTGGCCATGAACGGCCGCTATTTCAATTGGGATAATGTGCGCAAGAACAAACAAACAGGCATGTTTGAGGATGTAAAATAATTTCTATCGCTTGAAATCTAATCAAACATTTTTTAGCGAACCACAGCGTGAAATTTCTTTTTCAGCAGGAAAGACATTCATGCCCTGCCATTTCCGTAAAGTGCATTACACCGTTTGTTTATTTAAAACCGATAAACAAGCAGTGCTGCAAAAGCTGGAAGGAACAGGATTGCTGCCTGCGTTGAAATGGGGTAAACATTATATGGTGGCGATTGGCTTGGTACGTTATGATGATTGTGATTTAGGAAAATACAATGAAGTGATTGTTGCCATTCCTTCTATACCGGAGGGAATGAATAAACCGTTGAGCAGTTGGTTGGATTTAATCGGTTCATTAGATAACAGAAAGGTGGGGCAGCATATTATTCATATTCCTGTAACCAGCGAGTTTTCAAGAGCAGCAGGCAATGAACTGTGGGGTTATCCAAAAATAGTGGCGCCTGTTGAACATGAGTTCAACAGCATATCATTGCATTCAAAAGCTTTTGATCCTGTGAGTAATGAACTGATAATGGAAATAAAAGGAGCGTTGGGTTTTGGTATTCCGTCTATCCCATTATCATTAATTACTTATTCGTTTATGAACGGGCAGCTATTTAAAACCAATGTAAAAGTGCGTGGCGCTATGAAGCTGCGGTCGAATCATGATTTGCATTTGCATATTGGTTCATCAACTCATCCTATGGCAAATGATTTACGATTGCTGGGACTGGATGAAAAGAAACCGTTGATTGTGATGGATACAGATAAATTTCAGAGTGTGTTTTATGAAAAAGAATTCTTGGAGAAGCAACACTGAGATGCGGAAATTAAAGAGTTACACAGAGGATATTCGGTGAACCATTTATTCTTTTTACTCCATTTTGAAAAAAAGATCAATACGCTCCGCCACTCTTTCCCATCCTTCTTCCATATTGATACAATGTGCACCTTTGATCAGCACCAGTTCTGCATTCAACTGACGTGCATTTTTTTTTAAGGCGGAAGGATGAACTAAAAAATCATCAGTCCCACCAATCATCAGCAACGGAATTCCGGTGGGTTTTGTAGCGGGCAAATTCAAAAGCATCATATCCAGATAAGCACGAAAACTTTCATCCTGCATACGTGCAACAACGGGCCGCAACTCAGTATCAGGCAAGTGATTGGCAAACATCAGCCGTTTGGCTTTTGCATACGTGTTGAAGACTGGTACAAAACTCATCGTTGCCAATGCTTTCAAAAATGAAAACGGAAAAGTTTTTATTACCTGCCATGTAGCACCACCAATGCCGCTTGCAGGAACAGAGCAAAGCAACACCGCTTTTTTTACTTTAAAGGATGGATGTTTCAGCAAATAATGCTGCACCAAAAAACCACCCATGCTGTGACCAATCAAATAAACAGTTCCTTCAATTTTTGAAACTACACTATGAATATCTTCAATATATTCATTGATGGTTTGCCAACGTAAAGAACCTTTACTTTCACTTTTGCCATGATTACGATAGCTCACCGCTATTACATCATAACCATGTTGTGTAAACCATGGTTGAAAATTGTTTTCCCAATACCACGCACCAAAGCAAACACCATGTAAAAGAACAATTGTTCCTTTGGAAGGGGAAGAAGATTTTATATGAATGGTTTCGATTTTCATGTTGAAGGCTTCACACAACGACACTAAGATTACAAAGCACACGAGGTTTTTACGTTGTGCCCTCCGCATCCTTTGTTACGTTGTGTGAAACTGTATTTCTCCTTACATAATCCTTCGGTAATTGTTTCAATAATCTTTTTTTGAACAAATGATGATCTACCGTAATCGTATGTCGTGGTGTGTTGATTTGTTTGAAATCAGGATGCTGCAGTTCATCATTGATTAATTGTTGCACATTAGCAGGTCGTTTCCACTTGCCTGCTATTTCTCTTGCCATAATTTTACTTTGCAATTCACTCCCCGGCCATATACAACCCAGCGGCTGAAATAAACCAATGAAATAAACATTGTCTATTGTCGGGTGAATCATGCGTAACCACAAAGGCACATCAC
>Ga0315908_10002037_pt1 | contig 14957 bp, 8 predicted proteins | sample LakEriMetagenome_12_FD_203520 | JGI IMG/M metagenome (GOLD analysis project Ga0315908, IMG submission 203520) | Freshwater fungal communities from buoy surface, Lake Erie, Ohio, United States - Buoy 4 MA124 | ecosystem: Environmental > Aquatic > Freshwater > Lake > Lake biofilm | place: USA... | reverse complement strand
GTGTTTTGGCCCACGATCTCGATCACTGCGATTTCCTCGCCGCCATGGCCCCAAAGCCGGTCATCATCATGGCACAGGAGAAGGATTACTTCGATGCCCGTGGCTCCACCGAGACTTACGAACGCCTGAAGAAGCTCTACACGCTGCTCGGTAAGCCGGAGAACATCCAGCTCCACATCGGCCCTGATCCACATGGCTACACGCAGTCGAACCGCGAGGCGATGTATCGCTTCTTCGGCAAAGTCACCGGCATTCCCGCCGCTGCCACCGAGCCTACGATCACCGTCGAAAAAGACGCGGATCTGCTCTGCACACCACGCGGTCAGGTGGCCGAAGCCGGTTCGCGCACGCTGATGTCGTTCACGCGAGAAAAAGCGGATGATCTGGCTGCCAAACGCAAGCATCTGAGCGGTGAAGCCTTGCAGAAAGCGGTGCGTGAAACCTTAAAACTGCCAGCGCTGGCGGATTCACCGCCTGACTACCGCATCCTGCGCAGCGTGGGTGTGCGCAAGTATCCAACCAAGGCTTACTGCACCTACGCCGTCGAAACGGAGCCGCTGATTCACGCGTTGGTCACGCGCTTGAGCAATGAAGCGCTCACCTCGCGCCTGCCACGCGGCTTGCGCAAGGCCGTGCTCTACATCTCGAATCGCTCCGCCGATGCCGAACTGCGCAGCGATCCCTTCGTTCAGGAACTCATCGCCTCCGCGCCCGACGCGGCCTTCTTTGCCTGCGACGTGCGCGGCATCGGCGACTCGCAGCCTGACACCTGCGGTGCGAATCAATTCAACGGACGCTACGGCAGCCACTACTTCTACGCCGCCTACAGCCAAATGCTCGACCGTCCGCTGCTCGGCCAGCGCAGCTTTGATGTGCTGCGTGTCATTCAGCTTCTCAAGGCCGCCGGGCACACGGAGATCCATCTGGCCGGTCAAGGCTGGGGTGCGCTACCCGCCGCATTCGCTGCCCTGCTTAGCCGTGAGGTCAAACAGGTCACGTTGAAACATGCGCTCACTTCTTTTCATGAACTGGCCGTTCACGATGACCAGCAGTGGCCCACCGCCTTCATGCTGCCGCAGGTGCTGCATCATTTCGACCTCCCTGACTGCTACAAAGCACTGCAAAGCCAAAAACTCCAACTCATCGAGCCCTGGACCGCCGCCGATGGCATGAAATAATCTCAACCACACACTACCATGCAAACCCAGCTCAAGTTCAAGCTCTCCATCTTCATGTTCCTCCAGTACTTCATCTGGAGCAGTTGGTACATGACGCTGGGCGCGTACCTCGGAACGCTGAACTTCACCGGCACGCAGATTGGCGCGTCTTATGGCGCTTTCGCCTGGGGGGCGATTCTTTCGCCCTTCATCGTCGGGTTGATCGCGGACCGCTTCTTTGCCTCAGAGAAAATCATCGCGGTGCTCGGCATCGCCGGTGGACTGGTGATGCTCTACATCCCGCAGTTGAAGACCTTCGGCAGCGTCTATCCCACGCTCATCCTCTACTGCACGCTGTACGCACCGACGCTGGCTCTGGGCAATTCGATCTCCATGACCCATCTGGCCGATGCGAAGAAAGATTTCCCCTTCGTGAAGATTTTCTCCGCTGTGGGCTGGATCGCCGGTGGTGTGGTGCTCAGCCAGTTGAAGGGCGAGCAGTCAGCACTGCAATACTACCTGGCAGGCGGCACGTCGATGGTCTTTGGCCTCTTCGCTCTCACGCTGCCGCACACACCACCAAAGAAGAAGGGGCAGAATGTGCCGCTGAGCGAAGTTCTCGGTCTTGACGCGCTGGCGCTGCTGAAGAAGCCCACCTTTGCCATCTTCATCCTGTGCATGTTCCTCATCTGCATCCCACTCTATTTCTACTTCGTGAACATGGGCACCTACCTCACCCAGTTGAAGTGGGAGGACATGGCGCAGAAGATGACGCTGGCGCAGGTCTCCGACATCGTTTTTCTGGTGCTGCTGCCGCTGATGCTCAAAAAGCTCGGTTACAAGAAAACCATTTTTCTCGGCATCCTGGCCTGGGCCGCACGCTACTTCATGCTCAGTTCCAGCGCCGCCAGCACGGGCACCGTGCTTATCTTTGGTGCCATTCTGCTGCACGGCATCTGCTATGACTTCCTGTTCATCGCCGGTCAGCTCTACGTCGATGACGAAGCGAACGAACGCATCCGTGGCGCGGCGCAGGGCCTGATCGCGATCATCCTTTGGGGCTTCGGCTCGCTCGTGGGGACTTATTTGGCCGGCTACTTCATGGATCAGCACAAACTGGCCGCGCCGAAAGGTGACATCACCCACGACTGGTCCGCCATCTGGGCCACTCCGGCTTGGATCGCCGTAGCGGTGCTGATATTGTTCATGATCTTTTTCCGGGAGCCGGTGAAATCAGCGCCCAAGCAGGCTTGATGCAGCTTCATCAAGACCAAGCCTGATGCCGGCCAGTCGGCATCAGGCCACTTTCAGCCCCAGATAGGCCTTTGCGTTCGCGTAGCAGATGTTCTTCACCATGCTGCCCACGAGCGCGTCGTCGTTCGGGATGAGACCGCCTTCAATGTCGCTGCCGAGCAGGTTGCAGAGCGTGCGGCGGAAGTATTCGTGGCGGGGGAAGCTCATGAAGCTACGGCTGTCCGTGAGCATGCCGATGAAGCGGCTGAGGAGGCCGAGATTGCTCAGGGCGTTGATCTGCCACTCCATGCCTTCTTTTTGGTCCACAAACCACCAGCCGGAGCCGAATTGCACCTTCCCTGGCGTGGTGCCGTCAGCAAAGTTTCCTGCCATGGTGCCAAAGACGTAGTTGGCCGTCGGATTGACGTTGTAGAGCACGGTTTTCGGCAGCGCGTTCTCGGTGTCGAGCTGGTCGAGGAAGCGGGACAGCGGCTCCGCCTGCGGCCAGTCGCCGATGCTGTCGCAGCCCACATCTGCGCCGATCTCGCGGGCTAGTCGGCTGTTGTTGTTGCGCACCGGGCCGAGGTGGAGCTGCATCGTCCAGCCTTTGGCGGCGTTGAGACGCCCCACATGCAGCATGATGTTGCTGGCAAACTCATCGTGTTCCTGCTCGCTGGCCGCCTTTCCACGCCGAGCCTTGCTGAAGATGTTCTCTGCGCGGATGTCCGGGATGAAGCGGCTGTGCGCGGTATTAAGCCCATGGTCGGACAGACGGCAGCCGATGTCATGGAAGTAATCATGGCGTCTCTCCAGCGCACGCAACAGCGTGTCGAAGGTCTTCACCTCAATGCCGCTGGCGGCGCTGAGCTTGTCACACCATGCATTCCAGGCCTCGGGCTGATGCACAGCCAGCGCCTTGTCTGGGCGGAAGGTCGGATACACTCCGACTTCAAAGCCGTCGGCGGCGCACTTTTGATGCCAAGCGAGATTATCGATGGGATCGTCGGTCGTGCAGAGCGCTTTCACCTTCTGCGTGCGCAGAATGCCACGCGCACTCATCTCAGGGCTTGCCAGCGCCGCCTCAGTTTGCTCCCAGATCGCGGGCGCAGTCTCCTCGTTGAGCAAGGTGTCGATGCCAAAGTAGCGCTTCAGTTCGAGGTGGGTCCAGTGATAGAGCGGATTGCGCAGCGTGTGCGGCACGGTCTTGGCCCAGGCCATGAATTTGTCACGCGGACTCGCATTGCCGGTGATGAACTCCTCTGGCACGCCGTTGCAGCGCAGTGCGCGCCATTTGTAGTGGTCGCCCTCAAGCCAGATCTCAAACAGGTTCTTGAACTGCCGGTTCTGCGCGATGTCTTTCGGCGGCAGATGATTGTGATAGTCCAGGATCGGCTCATCCTTGGCAAAAGTGTGGTAGAGGCGGCTGGCGGCCTTGGTGCTGAGCAGGAAATCGTCGTGGATGAAGGACATTGCGGTTTGCGGTTATGAATGAAACGCTAAACTGGAGCGATGATGATCGCACGCAACTGGTTCGCGCTCCTCCCGGCCCTGCTGGTATGCTCGTGCGGAACCGTCAAGTTTTACACCCAGGCGGTGGGCGGACAGATGGAAATCTGGCGAAAATCGCGTCCGAACGATCAAGTCCTGGCTGACTCGCGCGTGGATAACCGTGTGAAACAGCGACTGCGACTCATTGAGGAGTTGCGCGCCTTTGCTGCCAGTGACCTGCGGCTGCCGACCAAGAGCTTTGGCAAGTACTGCGATCTAAAACGGTCCTACGTCGTGTGGGTGGTGTTTGCCGCCCCGGAGTTTTCCATCGAGGCGAAGCGCTGGTGGTATCCCTTCGTCGGAAACCTGAAGTATCGCGGCTTCTTCACAAAGAAAGACGCCCAGGAGGAAGGTGAGCGCCTGCGTCAGCAAGGACTCGATGTCTTCGTCGGTGGCGTCGAGGCCTACTCCACGCTCGGCTACTTCAAAGACCCAGTGCTAAACACCTTCCTACACCGTAGCGACCACGAGTTGGCCGAACTCATCTTCCATGAACTGACGCACGCCAAGGTCTTCATTTCTGGCGACACCGACTTCAACGAGGCCTTCGCCACCGCGAACGCTGAAGACGGCGTAAAACGCTGGTTGCGCTCGAAAAACGATCTAGCAGGCCTGCGATCCTACGCGGCCAGGTTGCAGCGCAGCCACGAAACCATCAAGCTGCTACTCGACACCCGGAGCCGTCTCAAAGACGTTTATGCGCAAGATCATGCCAGCACAGAAGCTGAGCGCCTCGCCAAGCGACAAGTGTTCGAGGAGATGCTGCGCCGCGCTGGAGCCCATGGCCCGCAGACCAAGCTGCGCAGCCAAAGCGGGCTAGAATCATGGAACAATGCGCGACTCAACACCATTGCCACTTATTACACCCTCGTTCCCTGCTTTGAACGCCTGCTAAAACAGCACCACGGCGACCTCGAATCCTTCCATCGCGAAGTAGCTTCGATGGAAAAGCTCGGTGATGAGGAACGGCATCGGCGACTGAAAGCACCGACGCGCTGATGATGAGTAGTCGGAAGCAGGGCAACGGGAGGCGCTGGCGGTGCTTGGGTGCAGCCCCCGAAGGCATTTCCTCGTATTGGACAAGCGTCGCCGCCTATGCTATCCGCACAACCCATGTTTTCCGCCCGCCCTCTCATTTCCGCACTCGCCCTGGCTCCCGTGTTCCTTTATGGCGCGGAGAAAGTGGATTTCGTTAAACAAGTGAAGCCGCTGCTCGAAGGTGCCTGCACACATTGTCACGGTGAGAAAGAGGACAAAGGCGACTTCCGCATGCACACGCTGGAAGACCTCAAAAAGGGCAATGAGAACGGCCCCGGACTCGTTCCCGGTGATTTGAAAAAGAGCGCGATCTACACGACGCTGCTACTGGATGCGGAAGATGACATGGTCATGCCGCCGAAAAAAGAAGGGCTGCTCGAAAAATCTCAAATTGAAGTGATCAAGAGTTGGATCGAGCAAGGCGCCGACTGGCCTGCTGGCGTGGTGCTGGAGCAGACGCCGCGCATCAAGTTCGAGAAGCACATCCAGCCGATCCTGGAGCAGAACTGTGTGTCCTGCCACAATGCGGACAAGGCGAAGGGCGACTGGATCATTACCACGAAGAAGGAAGCCTTCGAGAGTGGCGAAAACGCGCCGAACATTGTACCATTTGATCTGAAACAGAGCGCGATTTATCATCTGACGGTGCTGGCGGCGGATGACGATGATTTGATGCCACCGAAGAAAAGCGGCGGCCCGTTGAACAAAGAAGACATCAACTTCCTGAAACTGTGGATCGAGCAGGGCGCACCTTGGCCAGACAATCTTAAACTGACGGCGAAAGAGAAAAAAGGCCCGGCCTCAACCAACCCGGACAACCTGGAACTTGTGAAGAAGATCCACGCATTCATCGTGCAAACATCCAAGGAGAAGACGGAAGGTGAAATGAAGCCGTACGACTCTAAGATTCCGAAGACGGGCTCACCTTACAGCATGGTGTCAATCAAGGGCGGCGAATTCATGATGGGCAGCCCAGGCGGCGAGGCGGATCGCAGCGATGACGAAGGTCCGCAGGTGAAAAAGACGATCAAACCGTTCTGGATGGGCAAATATGAGGTGACCTGGGATGAGTACGAGCCTTTCCAGCTCACCAGCTTAGGCCGCAACAAGGACGGCTCCCGCCAAGTGTGGAAACCAACCGACAAGCCGGAAGATCTGATCTCCCAGCCGACGCCTCCTTACCAGCCGATGGATTTCGGCATGGGCCGCGAGAAATTCCCGGCCATCTGCATGACGCAGCACGCAGCAAACAAATACTGCCAGTGGCTCAGTGCCCAGACCGGCCATTTCTACCGCCTGCCAACGGAGGCCGAGTGGGAATATGCCGCCCGGGCCGGGACAACGACCGCGTATTTCTTCGGAGACGATGTCTCACAGCTCAAAGAATACGCGTGGTATTTCGATAACGCGCCCAACTTCCAGTACTCGAAGATCGGAGCAAAAAAACCCAATCCTTGGGGGCTGTACGACATCTATGGCAACGTCTGCGAGTGGTGCCTGGACCAATACACCCCTACCACACCGGGTGCCGCGATCCTCGGCAATGCCTGGGTACCCTCAAAGACCCCCTACCCTCACGTCGCCCGTGGAGGCACCTATGACGACGATCCCGAGCTTTGCCGCAGTGCAGCCCGCAAGTCGTCTGATCCACTTTGGAAGCAGCAGGATCCGCAGCTTCCGAAAAGCATCTGGTACCTGACTGACGCGACTTGGCTGGGCTTCCGCATCGTGCGTCCGCTGGAAATCCCCACCGTGGAAGAAATGTTTGCTGCCTGGAATAACGGCGTTGCAAAGGAATAGGCGGATCGTCGTCCATCTTTGAATCGCTCCAAAGGCTCGCCCACTTCTTCAAGGTGAGCCGAGGTTGATGTTGGTTTGAAAGGACTCCTGCGTAAAATGACAACTGAGTGCGGTGGCACATTGGCAAATCAAATCTGTGCATGCAAAAAACGGCGCTTCGCTGAACTAGCTGGGTAAAAGCAGCAGGGATTTTGAGGTTTTCGACGTTGTGGAAGCCGCGTGCACGACCTCGGGCTGTTTGAATGATGCCATTGATCGATTCGATGGCTGCTGCTGTGATGCGATTGGGGGTAGTAAGAAGCATTCCCTGACAATGGCTGCGGATGCTTTGAGCCAGTTTTTTGAAGGTGGCCTGGCGGCTACGCATGGCCCATGAACAGCAGGTCTTGAGGCGCCACAGTGCTTGTTTCTTTTCCGGCCACTCCCAGGTCTCATGCAAGCTCTCTAAGATTGTTCTCGTTGCCACGCAAGGCCCATAGCCCGCTCTTCACATCGGCACCAGCCCCTCGCAAATCTTTGCGCACTTCATCCACTGCTCTGCCCGCAAGAGGCATGACATGAAAGCGGTCGAACACGTGATCGGTTAGTGCGGACACTGAATGCGCAGCACCCGGGCGCTAAGTTAGGTGGAATGCTACCAGAAGTTGAGATGCCGCCAGCTCTTCACCTCGTGATCATACAGTGGGCTGAGCTCTCCGCAGACAGAACAGGGCATTTTAGCCCCGCCGTCCTGTGCCACCAGCGCCCCACTCAATTCAGCGAGGCGACCCTTTTTTATGAGACTGATTAGCGCAAATTTAGGCAGTGGTGGCTAGTTTTTTTGCTTCCTGGCGGTAAAACTCCAGAGTCTGGCGAAGACCTTCATCCCAGCCGACTTTCACTTCATAGCCCAAGCAGGAACGAGCTGCGCTAATGTCTGCCAGGGAATGCAGCACGTCTCCTGCACGTGCCGGTTCAAACCGTGGCTGTAGCTGCTGGCCGGTCAGTTGGTTGATGTCCTTCACGAGGCGGAGCAGATCAATGGAATGCCCGGCGGCCACGTTGAAGACCTTGCCTGCGGCACGATGTGCGGGGGCCTCGGCTGCGAGCAGATTTGCGGATACGGCGTTGTCAACAAAAGTGAAATCACGGGCCTGACTGCCGTCACCAAAGATCACTGGCGGCTGGCCCTGCAGCATAAAGGTGCAGAACTTCGCGATCACCCCGGAATACGGCGAATCAAAAGCCTGGCGCGGCCCGAAGATGTTGAAGTAGCGCAGCGCGATGGCCTCAAAACCATAGAGTTGATGGAAGAGCTGGCAGTAACGCTCGCCACCGTATTTTTGCAGCGCGTAGGGAGAGAGCGGCTGCACCGGCAGACTTTCATGTTTTTCAGGAACGTCGGCGTTTCCGTAGATTGAGGAAGAAGACGCAAACATCAAACGTTTCACGCCTGCATCTCTAGCTGCAACGAGCACATTCAGGGTGCCGTCGAGATTATTCGCATGGGTCTCCATTGGCTCGGCAACTGAACGCGGCACCGAAGCCAGCGCTCCCTGGTGAAACACCCAGTCTATGCCAGGCATCAGTTTTGCCAGCAGCGCCTGATCGCGTATGTCCCCCTCCACAAGGTCAATCTTGTCCCCTGGTTGTTTCCAATGAAGATTGGCGGAATTCCCGAGCGAAAGATTGTCCAACACGATGACTTCGGCCCCTCTGCGACAGAGTGCCTCGGAAATGTGTGAACCGATAAAACCTGCACCACCGGTAACGAGTGCTTTCATGCTTTAAAATAGTTTGATCTGCCTTTCATCAAGGCGCTGAGCGCATTGCGCGAATCCACCACCAGACGCGCGTTCTCTGCGATGAGCGCCACATCCACGGCTTTGTGATTCGTGGCCACCAGCACCAAATCGTAAACTGCCAGCATTGCTGCCGTCAGCGCCACGCTGTTGCGTCCAGCGAAATACGCATGCTCGCGTGACGGGCGGATCACCGGCACATGCGGGTCATGGTAATCCACTTTCGCCCCCTGCCGCTCAAGCATATCCCACAGCACGTAGGCGGGGCTTTCGCGGTCATCATCGACGTTGGACTTATAGGCGATGCCAATCATTAGGATGCGGCTGTCGCGGATGGTCAGGTGCAGCGAGGCCAGCGCCTCCCCCACGCGCTGAATCACGTAGGCAGGCATAGCGGTGTTGACGTCGCCTGCGAGCTCGATGAAACGCGTCTCTTGGCCATATTCACGTGCCTTCCAAGTCAGGTAAAAAGGATCGATCGGTATGCAATGACCGCCTAGCCCGGGGCCAGGATAGAAGGGCATGAAGCCAAAGGGTTTCGTCTTTGCCGCCTCAATCACATCCCAGATGTCAATGCCCATCGCGGCATAGACGACCTTGAGTTCGTTCACCATGGCGATGTTCACAGCCCGAAAAATGTTTTCCGTCAGTTTCACCGCCTCTGCCACGCGGCAGGACTCCACCGGCACGAGTGTCTTGATCGCCCGGCCATACACGCTCAGTGCATGCTTCAGGCATTCAGGAGTAAAGCCACCGACAATTTTCGGAATCAAGGCGACATCACTCTGCGGATTACCAGGATCCTCGCGCTCTGGCGAGAAGGCGAGGTGGAAATCCACCCCAGCTTTGAGGGTGGAGCCTGCTTCCAGCACCCCGCGCAGTTCAGTATCTGTCGTTCCAGGATAAGTGGTGGACTCCAATACCACCAATTGGCCGTTTTGCAGGTGGGGGGCGATGGCGCGAGCGGTGTTCAGCACATAGCTGAGATCAGGTTCGCGGTGTTTCGCCAGTGGTGTGGGTACGCAGATGATGATGGCCTCACATTCGCAAACACGAGAAAAGTCCGTGGTGACGGAAAAGCGTTCTGCATCACGCTGCTCACGAACGATTGCCGAGGAGATGTGCAGGATGTAGGTCTCCCCTACCTCCAGGGCTTTAATTTTCGCCGGATCAATATCGAAGCCCAGCACTGTGTTGCCTGTTCGGGCAAACTGAAGGCACAGAGGCAGGCCCACATAGCCCAAGCCGATGATACCTATGGTTGATGACGTCATGTATGAAGCAGAAATGTAGAAAATTGGATATGAAGGCAAGACAGGAGGCATGCGATAACTTTTTTCAAAAAAGGACGACCACCTGGATTGATGAACTAGTCGATGAATCTCAGTTGAGTTAATTATCCAATTATAATTTTCGCAACCATTTTAAATAAATAAACCGCGCCACAGTTTTTTTGAAACGCCATTCGTTGCTAATTCATAGTTTTTAATATTAGGCGGACCGCTATTCATTAACCATAATAGGCTAATAACCTCCCCTGGGGTATTCTCCATTCAAAAGCCTCCCTCGGGTAGGACTCATTTTCCCGATGAAAGATTCCACGGCTTTCGCATCACGCATTGCAGAAGCAGTCGACGAGCATAAAAAGACGCATCAGATGTGCCGTGCTGGACGTGAACAGGTGGAGAACCAGCATAGCCTCGGCACCATGCTGGATCGCCTCAGTGACCTCCATACGAGCCAGACTAACTAACCAGCCTACAAGGTGAAAATACAGCATCCCCAGCAGGTACGGTGTTTGCCTGAAACTCCGCTCCAAAAAACCTGTTGGCTCCACGCTGCTTGAGTAATAGAGCAGGGTAGATTTCATGGCTGATTTAATTTCTTTCAAACGCACCTGGCGCATCGCTCACTCAGAAGCCTCCCTTGGTTGGGGGGGGCAGGAACACCGAATTCTGGCGGAAATAAACGGATTTCGCAGTCGCGGCAGCCAAGTCTGGCTGATCGCTCCTATGGACAGCCAGATTTTTCAACGCGCCAGTCAGGCCGGGGTGCCTGTGCTGGCCCAGCGCTTTGATCAACGCTCCTGGCTGCCGTTTCACATCCTCAGACTTGCCTGGTGGCTGCATCGCCAGCGCATTGAGATCGTGAATCCACACAGTTCACGGGATGGCTGGATGCTCACCATCGCTGCGCGCATCGCACGAGTGCCGCTGATCATCCGCAGCCGCCATTTCGACGTACCCATTCCGAACAAATCGCTCAGCCGCCTGATGTACAAAGAATGGAGTCATCACATCCTTACCACCAGTCCCAAGATCACAAGTTCACTGATTTCCACCTTTGATCTGGCCGCTGATGAAATCACCACCCTGCCTACCGGGGTCGATCTCGAACGCTTCAAGCCAGAGGGGCCAAAAGCAGATTTTTCCGCATATGCGATCCCCCCTCAGAGACCGCTCATTGGCATGATCACGGTGATTCGTGCCGCCAAAGGCATTCAGGTACTGGCGGAGGCTGTTCATTTGCTCAAAAATCAGCACGGCATTGAAGTGCACTGCATCATCGCGGGGGAGGGACCGGCGCTCGAATATGTGAAGTCCGTGGTTACACAGTTCTCGGTTGAGACACAATTCACCTTTTTAGGCCATCGGGAAGATGTGCCCGATATCATGCGGTCCCTTGGCATCATCGCGATCCCCTCATTCCACGAAGCCATACCCCAGTCTGGCTTGCAGGCACTGGCAATGGGAGTGCCAGTCGTAGCCAGCGACGTCGGCGGCATTCCCAGCATTATCAGGCATGGTGAAACAGGTCGGCTCGTGCCACCTCATGATGCTGCCGCACTTGCCGCCGGCATCCGTGAAACTTTGGAACAAAAGCTCCAAACTCAGGCCATGTGCCGCGTTGGGCAGCAATTTGTGACGACTCGTTGCACCCTCGATGCAATGCTCGATCAACTGGATGCCATTTATCGTCAGCATCTCGGCGAGTGTTGATCCTTGTGCTCATGACGGCACAACAGCTACTATGAGGCTCCGCACCTCTAACATTCTGCCACATTAGGGCCTGTCCGAAAGTTGGTATTTCGGGGGATTTGGCTCTGTTCTTTGGCCCTGGTGGGCCTTCGCCGCTCTGGGAAATGAGGCCCCCACAGCAGCGGGCCATTGCTCCTTACGAATCACTTCCCTGCGGACGTGATTCGCAAACGGCCCCGATCGATAGCAAAACATTCGCCGGTTAGAGGGAGCGGGTGCCCCCCGCCTCCATGGTCTGGATGAGGTCAACCAGGGATCCGGTTCCGAAACAGCGGCCGTTTATAGGCAGGGCCTACGCATGAAATCGAAAACTGAATCCAGCAGCTCATGTTTTCTCCCGCATTTTTTTCCGACATCCTCCGTGGGCCGCTCTGAATCTGCGGGAGATCATCGGCCTGCGATCTTGAGACCGAGGGTGGATTTTGGGTGCGTATGCGCTGGTTTACAGGTGTGTCTGATCAAGCCGGGACTTGGCAAGTCCCGATCCTTGAACGAGCACATGGCGTGATGCCTCCCTCCCGTCTCGATTTTCAACTGCAAGCACGTGCCAGCGACTCGCGGGCGCGTGCGGCGACGTTTCGGACGCTGCATGGGGTGATTCAAACGCCGCTGTTCATGCCGGTGGGCACTCAGGCGACGGTGAAGGCGCAGACGCCGGAGGCGCTGGCGGCTTCGGGATCGCAGATTTTGCTGGCGAACACCTACCACCTGCTGCTGCGGCCGGGGCCGGAGGTGTTTGAGAAGATGGGCGGCATTCATCGCTTCATGAAATGGCCCGGCTCGGTGCTCACGGACTCGGGCGGCTATCAGATCTTCTCGCTGCCGCATTCGCGGTCGATGACGGAGAAGGGCGCGGTGTTTCAAAGCTATGTCGATAACCGCCGCATCCTGCTCAGTCCGGAGCTGAGCATTCAAACCCAGCGCAGCATCGGCAGTGACATCATGATGGTGCTCGACCAGTGCATCCCGAGCACGGCGGATGAAGCCACGGCGCGGAAGGCTCTGCAAGTCACGCAACGCTGGGCCGCCCGCAGCTTGGCGGCCCGTGAGGACTCGCCACAATCGCTGTTCGCCATCGTGCAGGGGGCGCTGTATCCGCATTTGAGGAAAGAAAGCGCCGCCGGGCTGGTGACGATGCCGTTTGATGGCTTCGCCATCGGTGGACTGGCCGTGGGGGAGGAAAAACATCAGCGTGAAGATGTATGCGAGCTCACCGCCGCGCTGCTACCGGAGGATCGGCCGCGTTATCTGATGGGCGTGGGCATGCCGATCGACCTGCTGGAGGCGGTGCATCGCGGCATGGATATGTTTGACTGCATCATTCCCACCCAGGTGGCGAAACGCGGCACCGCCTTCACCTCGCGCGGCATCGTCGAGCTACGGCGCAGTGTGTATAAATTCGCCGACGTGCCGCTGGATGCGGCCTGCACCTGCCCGGTGTGCGCCACGCACTCGCGGGCGTATCTGCATCACCTCACGAAGACCCAGGAGACGCTCGGCTGGACGCTCATCGGCCAGCACAACATCCACTTTTACCACCAGCTCATGCGTGAGATCCGCACGAGCATTCTCGAAGATCGCTTTCTGCCGCTCTACCATGAGAAGCGGGCCACGCTGGCCGATGAAGACCTTGATCATCCCGTCACCCCCCCCAAACGCGGCAGCACGACTTGGGTGAGCGAAATCGGCCGCTACGAGCTTCATGGTTCATCAATCCGCCAGCTTGAAACCGGTGCCGTGCTGCCCGCCACGATCCGCGAGGAGATTCCAGAGCTTGTGAGGCTGCTGAAGGCCAAAGACGAGACGCCGGTGATTGTCTTGGATGACGGCCTTGGAGCTGGCGCGGCGGCTTTGTCGGCCATTTGGGTCTATGAGGCTCTCGCTCAACAGCAGACGGTAAGGCCGATGCACATCGTGAGTGTGGCCGAAGATCTGGATGCCCTGCGACTTGCTTTGACCCACAAGAAAATCTTCCCCTGGCTGCGCCATGGAGCAGCGGACACGATCCTGCATCGCGGAGCTTGGAAATCACGTTTCTGCCATGGCTTGAGCTGGAGCCTCGCGAAGGATGAAGAACGGCCAAAGCCGGACCTGATTTTACGAGCAGCGGCATCCGGCATGAAGGCGGAGGACTTCACGCATGGATGTCCTTGCATTGATTTTTAAGCCACCTGCAGTGAGGCACCGCCGAGTTCGGCATGCTTCCCTGGGTGGTGACAAAAGCGCAGATCACGGGGTTTCCTCGCGCAGCTAGCCCGCATTTCTCACACTCTCTTCGAAGGCCCGTGTCGTCTGATGCGACGTGATATGTCGCTCGGAATTCCGATTCCGAGTCGGCACCTTCGCGGAATCGGAATTCCGCGCTACATCACCGCTGCTCAAGCTCAGGACACGCTGCACATCTTTTACTCACACTCTCTTCGAAGGCCCGTATCGTCTGATGCGACGTGACATGTAGCTCGGAATTCCGATTCCGAGTCGGCACCTTCGCAGAATCGGAATTCCGCGCTACATCGCCGCCGCGCAAGCTCAGGTGTGTGAGACATATGGACTAGCCAGCGGGCGAGATGCGAAACCGAGGTCAGCGCAGAGCTTGGAACGCAGTTCATCACCGTCGAGGAGGATGACGGGACGATTTTTTGACGACGGAAGTGATCGCGAAGCGCAGTGGCGAGCGTGGTTTTCCACTGCAAGGCAGGCCAAAGAGCCAAAGCGCTGCTAGGCAGCGCTGTCAGGGACTTTCTTGCATCGAAGCCTCTCTCTTTTTCAGTCCCTCTCCCCGCGGTGGGTGCTCCCATGATCTGCCATATGACGCGGGGAGAGGTTAGGTGAGGGGGCGGATGCCGCATTCGTCAGGCAGGACAAAAACGGCGCACCCACTTCCCGGATGAGCCGAATCTGCCGGAAATCATCTGCCGACGGTCTTGAGACCGAGGGTGGATTTTTGCGGCGTCAGCCCTGCGCTTGGTGCGGACCTGTTTGATCCTGATCTTGCGCCTTGGCTTGCTCCCCGCTAGTCATGCGCCCTCATGTCCACCATCGTTGTCACTCAGAAAAACGGCGTCGCTTGCATTGGCGCTGACACGCTCAGTTGTCTCGGCTCGCTGCGTCAAAAGGCGCAGCACGTCGTGAACAAAACCAAGATCACCAAGATCAGTGACACCTTCATCGGCCTCACGGGCACCTCGGCGAGTTTGGTGGTGATGAACAGCTACTTCGCCAATCCGGAGCGCCCGCGTGATTTCTCCTCCTGCGAGGCCATCTTTGAGACCTTCCGCCACGCGCATCACTGGCTGAAGGCCGAGTACTTCATGGCCGCCATGCCGGACAAGGGCGAGGAATACGAGACCACGCAGTTCTAC
>Ga0315908_10002036_pt1 | contig 14960 bp, 9 predicted proteins | sample LakEriMetagenome_12_FD_203520 | JGI IMG/M metagenome (GOLD analysis project Ga0315908, IMG submission 203520) | Freshwater fungal communities from buoy surface, Lake Erie, Ohio, United States - Buoy 4 MA124 | ecosystem: Environmental > Aquatic > Freshwater > Lake > Lake biofilm | place: USA... | reverse complement strand
GGCTGTGGAGGAAGCGCAGCAGACCTTTGATGAGCATCTGACGCCTGCGATTGGGGCGAGGGGTCGATTTGAGAAAGTGGAACCGACGGTGGAAGAGGGAGAGGACCTGGACATTCCGACCTTCCTGCGGAAGAAGCGCTGAGGGCTGGGAGTATCTGGGTCCATGAAGGAAACATCGACTGAGCAGCCGTCCCCGATTCTCCGTCTGTCGGAGGACTGGGTAGCGGTGGTGCTGGGTGCATTGCTGCTGGTGCTGCTTGCGTCGGGCATCATTCCCTCGTTTCTGCCATCGTTCCGCTGGTCGGCGGCGACTGGGCTGGGCGGTCTGCTGAGCGGGGGGAATCTGCGGGCGGCGGCGTCGGTGCTGGGGATTGTCGTGGTGGTGGCCGTGCTTGGGATGGCGCTGGGTGGTGGCCGGTGGAAGGCGGGGTTGCTGTCGCAGACGGCTGGGGTGGGTCTGCTGGGGATGCTCGCGCAGCTGCTGGCGGGTGAGGCTTCGGTGAAGGCGCTGGGGCTGGAGTACGTGCTGTTTGCGCTGCTGCTGGGGATGCTGGGTGGCTCGTGCGGGCTGCACCGGGTGCTGGGCGGGGCGGTGCGGACGGAATTGTACATCAAGACTGGCTTGGTGCTTTTCGGGGCGACGATTGCGTTTCCCGAGCTGATGAAGGCGGGGAAGCTGGGGATACTGCAGGCGCTGGGGGTGGTGGCGGTGGTGTGGTATTTTGCGTTGTGGCTGGCGCGGCGGTTCCGGGTGGATGACGAGACGGCGGCGATGATGGCGAGTGCGGTTTCGATCTGCGGGGTCAGTGCGGCCATTGCGGCCTGCGGGGTGATTCAGGGTGACCGGCGCAAGCTGTCGCTGGTGACGTCGCTGGTGATGCTGGTGGCGATGCCGATGATGGTGGTGATGCCGTGGATTGCGAAGTGGACGGGCATGTCCGAAATGGTGGCGGGTGCATGGTTCGGCGGGACCTTGGATACGAGTGGTTCGGTGGCGGCGGCCGGGGCTCAGCTGGGGAAGGTGGCTGAGCAGACCGGAGTCATTGTCAAAGTGACGCAGAATGTGCTCATTGGAGTGGCCGCCCTGTTTATTTCGGTCTGGTGGGCGTCGCGGGGGAAGGGGGATGGGGCGAAGGTCTCCGGTTCGGTGATCTGGGAACGGTTTCCGAAGTTTGTGCTTGGCTTCATGGTGGCTTCGCTCGTGTTTTCGTTCGGCCCGGCGGAACTCGGGTCCGCGGGATTGCGGAAGACGATTGAAGGCTGGCGGACCTTCTGGTTTGCGATGGCCTTTGTGAGCATTGGGCTGGAGACGCGTCCGGCCGACATTTTCGGGCGCGGCAATGGCGGGGCGACCGCTGCCTTTCTGGGGGCGCAGACCTTCAATGTGTTCTGGACCCTGCTGCTTTCGTGGATCCTCTTCAGCGGGCGCTTTGTGGCGCTGCCTGATCTGGCGCGCTGAGCTGGCCTGCGGGGCCCTGGCGTTCAGAGGGCACCCGGGATGCTGCGGAGGAGGTCCGTGAGGGCGTGGCCGTAGCTGACGTAGCTGTCGAACTGGTTGCGGGCGCGGGTTTCCGCGTCGTCGCTGCTGGCGGCGTTGGGCGAGGTCGCGCTGTGGAAGACGACGGCGGTGTGGGGTTCGATGCTGACGAATCCATCGTAGCCACTGCCGATGAGGTCGCCGAGGATGTCTGCGACGCGGCCGCTGCCGAGGCCTGGGAGGGTGTAGTCGGCGTCCCGGCGGGCTGGGTTGTAGGTACCGTCCTTGATGTGGATGTGGGAGATGGCCGGCTTGACTGCCTTGTAGAATTCCCATGGGTCCTGCATGTGCGGCGGGTTGTCGCGGTCCATGTTGAAGATGGGATTGCAGGTATCGAAGACCCAGCGGAGGCCCGGTACTTCCTCGAGGCAGCGCAGGGCGTGACTGATGCTCATGCCGCCGTAATTCATGCAGTTTTCGTGGACCATGATGAGACCGGCGTCGTCGCAGCGGCGCTTCAGTTCGCGGAGCCGGCGGAAGCGTTCGGTTTCGTGCTGATCCGGGAGGTCGTGGCCATGTTCATCCTTGCGGACGGCGTAGCTCATGACCCGGATGAGGCGGGTGCCGAGTCGCTGCATGCGCGGGATGGCCCGGTCGGCGCGCTCGAGTGTCACTGAGAAATCATCCGTGATCTGGCTGGCCCAGTTGCCGATGGTCGATCCGAATCCGCTGATGGAGATGCCGTGGTCGGCGAGGGATCCGGCGAGCTGGTCGAAGGCAGCCTCCGGGATGTCGTGCACGTTGCCGCAGGGGAAGCCCGGGACCTCCACATTGCGCATTTCGATGTGGCTCCAGCCGAGGGCTTTGGTGGCCTTGATCTGGGTGTCGAGGGGATTGCCTGCTTCGTCGCCGATGCCAGTGAGTGTGATCATTATCTGTGGGGATGGGTGAGTGCTGGTGTCGTCAGGGTTTGTCCTTGTCCTTGCCGATGGCCTTTTTGAGGAATCCGTTGAGAAGGGTATCGACGGCACCCTTGAGGGCGTCGCCGCCCGAGGCGGCGTCGAGGAGGAGGTCCTTGGCGGCGTCCTTTACCGAGCCCGCGAGGGTTTCGCGGAATTTGGCACTGAAGTCGACGTCCGGGTGGCCGATGTCGCCCGTGGATTCGAATGGGATGGAGAGGAGGCCTTTTTCGGTGACGATGCGGCTGAGGACATTTTTCTGGACGATTTCGGCTAGTTTGGGGTCCTTGCCGCGGAAGAAATCGGTGACGCCGGCGAGGGCCTTGCGGCTGACTTCCGTGCTGCCCTGGAGTCTGCCATTGAAGAGGTGGTCTTCGGTTTCGAGGGCGAGCCAGCTTTCCTTGTCCAATTTGATGCGGTAGGTATCGAAGAGGAAGAGAACGTCGTCGGCGAGGAAGAGTTTGCGGTCGCGCACCGTGGCGGTGAGGTTCGTGTCGCGGGTGAGCACGCCTTCCGAGGGCAGGTCGATGGCGAGGCCGATGTCGGCCTTGAGTTTTTCGAGACGTTCCCCGAGCCGGACGAGGGTGGGGATGCGGTTCACGGAGGAACCCTTGCGGGCGACGCAGGCGAGGGAAGTCGAGCCATTGAGTTCGCCTGTGGCGGGGTCGAATGGCTGGACTTTGCCATCGACGGTGAGGAGGAGGTCGAGTGTGCGGACCGAGAGTTGCTGGTTGTCGATGACGATGCGGCCACCTGCGCTGAGGGTGGCTTCGTTGGCGGTGGCGAGGCTGGCCGGGTTGATGCGGACGTCCGTGAGGGCGGCATTGAAGTCGCGCACTTCCGTGAAGGTGCGTTTACGGTCGTTGCGGAGCGAGTACGAACCATTGCGGATGCGGACTTCCTGCAGCGAAGCGGCGAACGGGAGGTTGGCTGCCTTGAAGGGAGGCGAGGGAGCGGCGGGAGAATCCGTTTCGGTTTCGGGATCCGTGGGGGCGGCGCTGGCGGCGGCCGGAGGAGGCGAGGCAGGCGTGGTGGCCGGGGGAGGAGCGAGGAGTGATTCGAGGGATTTCTCTCCCTTTTTGCTGCGGACACCGCGGATGTCGGGACGGTCCACCGCGATGCGGCGCACCGAGAGATTTCCGGTGAGCAGACTCCAGAGGTTCGCCTCGAGCAGGAGTCGGTCGGCGGCGATCATGGTTTCCGCGACCTGGAGCGGGGGGCGCTGCGACGGCGGTGCGGCGGTGCCCGCGACTGAGTCGCGCGGGATCATGCGGAGGTTGCGGATTTCGACGGTGGCCGGGAACGAGAAGAGGCTGACGTGGGATGATTCGATTTCTGCGCGGCAGTTGTGGGCAGCTTCGAGCTGGAGGGTGAGTTTGTCTGGGGAGAGCTGGTGCCGGGCGATGGCCTGGAGCAGAAAGCCCCCGGCAACGGGGGCGGCGATGAGGGCAGCGAGCAGCAGGCGGGAGCGGCGGTTCATGGCGGGAGGAATCTGCGGTCAAGGTCCGGGAAACCGACCGCTTGTCCACCGTAATCCGGGGTGGGGTCATTGAGCCGGGCAATGGACGGGAGCGGCGAATCAATTCGCTGCGGTGGCGGGATCGCCGGAAGGAAAGGCCCATGGACAATACAGTCAAATCAGCTGGAGCGGCGGTGCCGCGCGAAATCCCCCGGTGGGTGAAGTATGGGTATACCGCGTTCATGGCGGTTCTGATTCCCGTGTACTGGTGGCACTATGGTCCGACCAACTTTCTTTATTTCTGCGATGTGGCGCTGCTGCTGACCCTTGTGGGGGTGTGGGTGGGGAGTGCGCGGCTCATTTCGCTGGCGGCGGTCGGCATTCTGCTGCCGCAGTTCGTCTGGTGTGCCGACTTCCTTGCCGAGCTGGTGGGTGGGCGGCTGACGGGAATGACCTCGTATATGTTTGATGGGGGAAGGCCGTTGTTTCTGCGGGCCCTGTCCGGGTTTCATGGCTGGCTGCCGTTTCTGCTGCTCTTTCTGCTGGGCCGGACGGGATACGATGGGCGGGCGCTGCGGGGCTGGACGGGACTGGCGGCTGTCCTCTGTGCCGTGAGTTTCCTGCTGCTGCCCGGACCCGGTGTGTCTGCCGAGGGGGATCTTCGGCCGCGCAATGTGAATTACGTGCATGGCATGAGCGAAAGCGAGCCGCAGAAGCTGATGCCGCCGGCTGTGTACGTGCTGGCGTGGTTCGGGGTGCTGACCGGTCTGGTGTATGTTCCGACGCATCATTTTCTGAAACGGCGCTTTCCGCGGGCGGCCTGAGCTTCCAACATCCGGACACATGAAGTCATTGGAAACGCAGGCAGTACCGGAGCGCTGGGGACGAGGGTTCTGGGCGCTGATGTTCACGCAGGCGCAGGGGGCCTTCAGTGACAATGCGCTCAAGCAGCTCGTGATTTATCTCGTGCTGGCCCTCCATCTGGGGAAGCAGGAAGAGATGGCGATGTCGGCCAAGGCCGGGGCCGCCTTTGCGCTGCCCTTCATTCTGTTCAGCATGTTCGGCGGCTGGCTGGCTGACCGCTGCAGCAAGCGCAGCGTGATGCGCTGGGTGAAGACTGCGGAGATCGGGATCATGCTCTTTGCGGCATGGGCGCTCGCGAGCGGGCGTCTGGGCATGCAGATGGGGGCGATCTGCCTGATGGGGGTGCACAGTGCCATCTTTGGTCCGGCCAAGTATGGCATACTGCCCGAGGTTCTGCCGGTATCGAAGCTGAGCTGGGGGAATGGGATTCTCGAGCTGCTGACCTTTCTGGGGATCATCGGGGGGATTTATGCGGCTGGGGAACTGGCCGAGCGTTTCGGGCCGGGGAGTGCTGGTCCGGGATGGTTTCTGGTGGCCGTGGCCCTTGCTGGCTGGCTGAGCAGTCTTTTCATCACGCGGGTGCCGGCGGCCGATCCGGGGAAGCCTCTGCGTCTGAATTTCGTGGCCGAGCTGAGTCGTCAGCTGCGGTCGATGGCGAAGGACCGTGATCTCATGCGGGCGAACTGGGGGAATGCGGCCTTCTGGTTTGTGGCGGCCCTCGTGGGATTGAATCTGCCGATTTTTGCGGAGCATTCGTTCGGGTTCAGTCCGCGGCAGATCAGTTATCTGAGCATGGCGTTGAGTGTGGGGATTGCGCTGGGGAGTTTTGCGGCGGGTTATCTGAGCCGTGGGAAGATCGAGTACGGACTGATTCCCCTGGGTGCGCTGGTGATGGCGGTGAGTGGCTTTGTGGCGGGCTGGCCCGGCATTGGGGTGGCTCCGTTTGCGGTGGCGCTGGGCATGCTGGGTCTGGGGGGCGGAATGTTCATTGTGCCGGTGGCTTCCGTGCTGCAGCATCGACCCGGGGCGGCTGAGAAGGGTGCGGTGCAGGGGGCGGCCAATCTGGTTTCGTGGATTGGCATTCTGCTGTCGTCCGGGGTGCAGGCTGTCTTTGGAGCGCTGCATCGTCCGTCGTCTGAAGTTTTCTGGTTCTGCGGGCTGGCGGCGCTGGTGGCTGGTTTGTATGTGAATGCGACGCGGCCGGGGGCGGTGCGGGAATTTCTGCGGCTGCCGGGCCGTTCCTGAGTGATGCGCTGGAAGCTGACGATTGCCTATGATGGAGCGCCGTTCCGGGGCTGGCAGAGTCAGTCTGGCGGGAATACGGTTCAGGACCTGCTGGAGGCGGCCGTGGGGAGAATCCTTGGTGCAGCGGTGACTGTGCATGGGAGCGGGAGGACCGATGCGGGAGTGCATGCGCTGGGGCAGGTGGCGCATTTCGATGTGCCCGACGGCTGGCGGATGGATGCGGCCGCGTGGCTGCGGGCGCTGCAGGTGCATCTTCCGCCGCAGATCCGGGTGATGCGGGCCGAGGCTGCGGAGCCTCGGTTTCATGCGAGGTTCGACGCCGTGGGGAAGACGTACCGGTACCGTCTGTGGCATGGTGCGGTGCTGCCTCCGCATGAATGGCAGCGGGCGTGGCATGTCCCCCATGTACTGGATGAAGTGCGGCTGCGGGAAGTGCTGTCGCTTTGTGCCGGGCGGCATGACTTTGCGGCGTTTGCGGCCTTCCGGGGCGATGTCCGGAGCGATGCCGATACGGTGCGGACGATTCACCGGGCCGGGCTTGAGCGGAAGGGGGAGAAATGGGTGCTCACGTGGAGTGGCGATGGCTTTCTGTACCGGATGGTGAGGTTGCTCACGGGGGCGGCGGTGCGGGTGGCGCAGGGCCGGGCTGAGGTTGCGTGGTTCCGGGGATTGCTGGATGAGCCCGCGGGGCGGAAGAATCATCATCAGGCACCGGCTGACGGGCTGTATCTGGTTTCCGTCGACTATGGGACAGCGGGCGATGTTCACACTTGCCCGGAGAGGGTGGCGGGGGCAGCGGATGGGATCCCCTGATTCCAGAAACAACATGTCCAGCGTCCGCGTCCGATTTGCTCCATCGCCAACAGGCTATCTTCATGTGGGAGGTGCCCGTACGGCCCTTTTCAACTGGCTCTTTGCGCGGCGCAACGGGGGGGTCTTTGTGCTGCGGATCGAGGACACCGACGAGGCGCGCAATACGCCGGCGGCGCTGGCGGCGATCGGTGACGGACTGCGGTGGCTCGGGCTCGACTGGGATGAAGGTCCCGGGAAGGGCGGACCGCATGGACCTTATCAGCAGAGCGAGCGGAAGCATCTCTACGATGCGGCCCTTGCGAAGCTCGAGGCGCAGGGCATGACCTACACCGAAGAGAACGGAGCCGTGCGCTTCCGGTCGCCCCGCGAGACCGTGGTCCTTCACGACCGGATCTGCGGAGAAGTGAAGATCGACCGGAGCAAGGAGCCTGACATGACGATCCGGCGGCCCGATGGCAGCTACATTTTTCACTTCGTGAATGTCGTCGATGACATTGACATGAAGATCACGCATGTGATCCGCGGAGAGGATCATGTCTACAATACCGGGAAGCACATCGAGTTGTTCCGGGCCCTGGGGGCCGAGCCGCCCGAGTATGCGCACATTCCGCTGATTCTGAATGATGATGGGTCGAAGATGAGCAAGCGCGACCAGGGAGCGGCGATGGGGTATTACATCGACAACGGTTTCGTGCCTGCGGCCGTGCGCAATTATCTCTGTCTGCTGGGGTGGTCGCCCAAGGACGACCGGGAAGTGATGCCGCTGGAAGAGATTGTCGCCTTGTTTGACTGGGATCATCTGAACCATGCGAATGCGAGGTTTGACATGGAGAAGTGCCGGTGGATGAACGGGGAGTATGTGAAGGCGCAGAGTGGCGCGGAGTTTGGGCGGGATGCGGTGGCGTGGCTGACGTCGCCTGCCTCGGCGGTGGACGAGCAGGATCCGAGGCATGTGGCGTCGTTCCGGGTGCTGGGTCAGTTGCTGGCGGGTCGGCCGGTGGCGGTGGAGGACGAGACCGAGGCCCTGCGTCTGAAGTCGGCCAGTCCGCTGCTGGCTTCGCTTCCGGCTGGGTTACTGGATGGGGCGCTGGGGTTGATGAAGCCGAAGGTGCGGGTGGTGCCTGAGATTGCCGAGCATGTGGTGATGGCCTTTGATCCACGGAGTGCGGTGTCGCCTGAGGCGCGGGCCAAGGCAGCGTCGCAGCCCGGGGCGGGGGAACGGCTGAATTCTCTGGCTGGGCATCTGGAGGCGCTGGTGCACTGGAATGCCGAGCACATTCAGGAAGGAGTGGCGGTGGCGGCGCGGGAACTGGGAGTGAAGCCCGGGGCCCTGATGTTTCCGCTGCGGGTGGCGGTGACAGGTCAGGGGCATGGGGTGGATCTGGTGCCGCTGCTGGCATTGCTGGGGAAGGATGAGACCGTGCAGCGGCTGCGGCTGCGGGCTCCGCTGCTGAGCGCGTGAATCATGCGGGTGCTGTGACGTCATGAATTCCGATGTACTGACGCTGGACGATCTGCGGGCATGGAAGCCTGGAGAACCGCCCATGCGGCTGGCTGTGCTGGGCGATCCGGTGGCGCACAGTCTTTCTCCTCAGATGCACAATCCGGCGCTGGAAGCGTGTGGGATTGCGGCGCGCTACGGGAAGATTCATGTGCGGCCGTCCGAGTTCCGGGAAGCTTTGCGGTTGCTGGGGTCGCTGGGATTCATCGGGGTGAACTGCACGATTCCGCATAAATTTGCGGCGCTGGAGGCAGTTGATGAAGTGGCGGCGGCGGCGCGTCGGCTGGGGGCCGTGAACACCGTGATTTTCCGGGCTGATGGGAGTACCGAGGGAAGGAACAGCGATGGTCCTGGGTTTCTGCGCACGGTGAGCGGGGAATTTGGCAGGAGCGTGCGGGATCTGAGGATTCTCATTCTCGGAGCTGGCGGAGGGGCGGGTCAGGCCGCGGCCGTGCAGTGTGCCATGGAAGGCTGCCGGAGCCTGCTGCTTGCCAACCGGACGAGGGAGAAGGCCGATCAGGTGGCGGCGGGGTTGGCGGGTTTGCCGGGAGGGGACGTGGTCCGGGTGGTGCCATGGGAATCCGGAGCGTTGCGCGGCGAGCTGGACGGGGTGGATCTGATTGTGAACGGCACCTCGCTGGGGATGACTGCGGGCGACCCTCCGCTGGTGCCCTACGACGCGCTGCGGCCCGGGCATTTGGTGTACGACATGGTGTACAAGCCACTGGAAACCCCCCTTGTGGCGGCGGCGCGCGCGGCCGGAGCGGCGGCGATCAATGGGCTGCCGATGCTGCTGTGGCAGGGCGTGCAGTCCTTCGAGTGGTGGTTCGGGCGGGAAGCTCCGGTCGATGTGATGCGGGCTGGGTTGCAAGCTGCGACCGGCTGGAGGTGATGGCGAGCGGGATGATGCGAAAGGCGTTGATGTGATGGCTGGGGCGCTTGAGCAGATTCCGCTGGACGGTTGGCCCTTTGATCTGGCGGCGACGCTTGGGAGTGGTCAGGTATTTCACTGGCAGGCGTGGGAGGGAGGCTGGGTGGGGACGATTGGGGAGGAGGGTGTGTTTCTGCGTCAGCGTGATCCTGGGGTGCTCGAGTGCAGTGCCGGGAAGGCGGCGGTGGTGCGGCATTATCTGGGGCTTGAGGAAGATCTGGCGGCGGTGGTCGCTGGATTTCCGGCGGATGATGAGGCGCTGCAGCGGGCCATCGCGTGGTGTCCCGGGCTGCGGCTGATCCGTCAGCCTGCGTGGGAATGTCTGGCGACCTTCATTACTTCGTCGTTGAAGCAGGTACCGCAGATCCGGGCGATTTCGCTGCGGTTGCGGGAGCGGCTGGGGGAGGTGGTGCGGTTGGAGGGGATGCCGTGCGTGTGGGGTTATCCACGGGCGGAGGTGATTGCGGCGGCGGGCGAGGAATTCCTGCGCGGCTGCGGGCTTGGCTACCGGGCTGCCTTTCTGCACCGCAGTGCGGTGGCGGTGGCGGAAGGAAGTTGTGATCTGCGGGCCGTAGCTGGTCTTGGCGATGCTGCCGCTCTGGCAGAACTATGCCGACTGCATGGAGTCGGTGAAAAAGTGGCGTCGTGTGTGCTGTTGTTCGGCTACGGGCGGAGCGGTGCGTTTCCGATCGATGTCTGGATCGAGAGGGTGCTGCGCGAACTCTACTTTCCGCGGGCGAGGAAGCTGACGCATGCGCGGCTCGACCGATTTGCGTGGAAGCAGTTCGGTCCGCACCGCGGGCTGGCGCAGCAGTTTCTTTTTCACTGGGCGAGGCTCACCGACTGTGGTCGCCGTGCCGTCGGGCCGGCTGGGGACGTCATGGTGGTGGGATGATGCGGGCGCGGAAGTAGAGTCGGCCGCTGGCGGGTGGGGTCACTGGGGCGCTTCGGAGGATGAGGCCTGACGAGAGCGATTCCGCGACCGGGGAGAGGAACTGAGCGGGCGACCATGAGGAGAGGTTGTCCGATGATTCGATGACGATGCGGCCGTGGTCAGCGCCTGGTTGCTGGTGCCACGAGACGATGGGGCTGCCATTGGCATCTTCCGACCAGATGCGGGCATCCGGGCCCATGATGGATTCGAGCAGGTTGGAAATGCCGTTGCCATTGTCGTCGCCGTCCGGGTTGGCTGGTGCGGGAAGTTCGTCACTGGTGCCTGGCGATCCTCCGGAGGTGGCTGAGGCGCGCCAGTTGCTGGGATTGGCGTGATGGGTGTCGCCCGCCGTGGGGTTCATGTGGACGAGCGAGTGGCCATTGCCGTCCGGGAGCTGGGGCCATGGGAAGCGGTCGTTGTAGCGGAACGAGACGATGGTGCTGCCTGAGCGGTCGTCGAGCCGGAGGGATTCGCCGTTGTTGGCGAGGGCAGTGAGGGCGGGGAATTCGCCGGCGATGATCGAGTCCGGCACAGTTGGGTAGGCCGCCTTGAAGGCCTGGCGGTTGCGGACCGCGAGGGTGCGGGTACCCGGGGCGAGCGTCCAGCCGTCCGGGAATGAGAAGTGCGTTGCATTGCCGGCATCGTCTGTGCCCGCGAGGCCTTCCGTGAGCGTGACGCCCGTGAGGTCGAGCGTCGTATCCGTGGAAGCATTGAGGAACTCGAGAAACTCCGTGTCGTCGAGCGTCCCCGGGGGATTGTAGTGGATTTCACTGATGGCGAGGAAGCGCTGCGGGTCGCTTGGCTGCGGAGTCAGTGTGGTCGTCGTCACGGCTGTGCCCTTGTCATTGAGCAGAGTGAGCGTTTCGCCGAAATTCCCGAGGTGACCGTGGTAGGGACCGGTGACGAAAAGGCGTTCGCCTCCGCGGGGGGAAGTGGTGCGGCTGCGGAAGGCGCTGCGGCTGGGTGAGACATGGATGCTCGATCCTGCGGTGACGATGGTGCCGCCGGGGAAGGTGAACGAGACGCCGCCCGTGAGCTGGAAGCGGCTCAGGTCGATGGCTGTGGCGCTGGTGTTTCTGATTTCGATGAATTCCTCGTCCTGATTTCCGCTGGGCGGATTGGCGACGATGGTTCCGAAGGTCAGGGAGGGGATGGGATCCTGGGGAGCGGGGACGCCGAGTGAGCCCGAGCCATTGGTGAAATTGAGCGAGAAGGGATTTCCGTGGTTTGTGCCGCCGGTGCCCGTGAGGTAATTCGTGCGGCCCGCGAGGTAGCTGGATTTGATGCGCTGGACCGACTGTGCGAGGGAGTAGGCGGTGGCTCCCGACCATGCGAAGTGGGAATTGATGCCCCAGCGGGCGTGGTCGGCGTCCACGTCCCGGGTGATGACTGGAACCAGCTGGTCCATGCGGCTGCTGAACCATGAAGTGGCGAGAAACTGATCGCTGAGCGAGCGGATGCGGCGGGCGATCATTTCGCGGATGCGCGGCGTTTTTGCCATCGCTTCGATCATGCGGTTGAACTTGTCCGTGTGGAGCTGCCATGGCCGGGCACCGATGAGGGGGTGGCTTGTGCAGACGGGGGTTGAGGGACTGTTCTGATTGAAGACGATGGTATCGGTATTGAGGGCATTTGGGCCGAAAGAGAGGTCGAGATCCCATGGGAGGACCGACCATTCGCGGGAACCGAGCGAGTCGCGGTAGATGTAGTAATTCTTGTTTGAGGCATCGATGTTCTGGCTGATGACCGTGCCCGCGTGCCAATTGACCCAGTTGGCGACATCGATGTTGTCGAAGAGCCATGTTTCGAGGGACTGGCCGGTGAGGCCGAGGCTGGTCACGACCGCCTGCAGGTCCGCGTAGCCTTCCGGGAAGCGGTTCTTCTTTTCGAAGGCCGGAGCGGTTGTGAAGTCGCAGGCTCCGTTGTCGCCGACCGCCTTGTAGAGGGCTCCGTGGGAATCCCACTGCTGGCGTTCGAGGAAGTCATCGTCCACCTGTTCGACGCAGAGGGCGACGCTGTAGAAGGCAGCGTTTTCGCGCTGATGGACATGGAAGATTTCGGGCGTGGGGATGCCGCTGAGGCTGTGCATTTCCGCGGCCATGAGGGCGCGGAGGTAGCTTTTATCCGTGTAGGTGGTATTGATGTTGAGTTCGCTTACTTCCGGGGGCGTGGGATCGTTGAGCGAGGGCAGGCGGAGCGGAACGCGGTATCCTGTGGGGAGGTCGATCTTGTGACTTTTCTTGGGGAAGCCGCGCGAGGTATTGCCCCGGATGCGGATGCGGCAGTTGTCGTGGAATTGGCCATTGAAGAAGATGCTGCAGGTTGTGCCGGCTTCCGTGTCGGCGAGGTTCGGCTGCGCGATGAAGCGGTGCAGGACCGGGAGTGGCGTGGCGATGGCGGGGTCGGCGAAGACGAGGCCGTGGTAGACCGGGGAATCCGGGAGCAGGTTCTGCGGCGAGCGACGCGAGGCACCGCTGGAGGCTGTGGCGGTGAGGCGCCAGCGGAGAAGCTGTCCGGCGGTGGCTGCCGGGGTGAAGCGCGCTGTGAAGATGCCATCGCCGGCGGCGGTATCGCCTTCCGTGCCGTCATCGCGCAGCGTGGCCGACGATTCCGGTCCGAAATTGACGCGCCATGCGAGGGTGGCCGAGGCGACCGCATCCGGCTGGGCCCCGGCGTTCTGGGGTCGGATGCGGGCCGTGATGGTGACTGGGGAACCCGCCGTGGGGGAAGCATTTGGCGACTGGACGAGGTCGATGAGCGGACCTGCTGCCGGGAGGGGGGCGGCATTGACCGTGCCTGGGGTGGGGACGGGGAAGTAGACGATTTTGTCCGGGCCGCCCTGGAGGCCGAGAGAGACATTGGGTTCCGGGGGAAACCAGTCGCCTTGAGGTGCCGAGAGGGGAGACGTGTAGGCGTGGAGGATGGTGGTGCCGTCCGGGGCGGTGAGGGCGAGGTCTTCGCCGCTGCTGGAGAGTTGGAAATTCGTGTGGAGGGGTTTGGCTGGGTTGCGGCGGTCCTTGCCGCTGGCCCAGACCACGAGGTACTGGCCGGGGGCGAGCGTGATGGCCGGGAAGCGCCATTTGCGGAGATTGGCGGGATCATCCGAGAGGAAGTGGCCATTGAGATCGACTGGGTTGGGCGAGCCATTGAAGAGTTCGATCCAGTCCGGGGAATCGTAATCTTCGTCGAGGGCGCTGCCATTATTGCGGGCGAGGAATTCCGAGATGACGAGGGATCGCGCTGGGGGTTCCGGGTTGGGGTTATCGAGGGAGAGCCCCTGGACACCGGCGGCGTAGAGCGTGGCCACTTCGGCGGGGGAAAGTGTGCGGTGCCAGAGGGCCATTTCGTCGATGAGGCCCTGCCAGTAGCCAGGCGTGCCCGGGTCGGCGGCGGCCCCCGTCAGTTTCGCGCCGATGCCGAGGAGCGATGGGGGAGTGGGGAACGAGGAACCCGAGAACGTCTGGGTCGCGGTGAGGGATCCATTGCGGTAGAGTCGGAGCGTCCAGTTTTCCGCGGTGCAGACGACATGCTGCCATGAATTGAGAGGGAACGGTTCCGATTCCGCGATGCGGATCTGACCGGATGGGGACAGGCCGAAGTAATTGCTGAGCTGGCCGCCATTGGCGTCGAGGCCGAAGTGCATGAAGCCGAACCAGTTTTTGGCGATGGTGGCCCATGTGGGGCGGGCGTCTGCCATGACCCATGCGGCCAGCGAGTAGGCCGCCGTGGGCGGGCGGGGGACATCACTGACGATGACGTGCTGAAAGCTGGTGGGGCCGCCGAAGCGGAGGGCACCGCCGATTCGGCCGGTGGTCCAGTGCGCGGCCGATCCGGTCGGGTAATTGACGAGGTTGCCGCTGTGGTGCTGGCCTGAAGCGTCCGCGGCGGTGCAGCCCGCGGTTTCATCGAACCTCCAGTATCCCATGAGGCCTGTGCTGAAAGGCGACGGGGCTACCAGTGGAACGAGCGAGAGGATGGCAGGGGCGCTTGTGGCCGAGCCATTTTCGTTAGTGGCGACGACATCGTAGGAACCGGCGTGCGAGGCATCGATCACGGGAATGGTGAAGGTGCGGGCCGTCTGTCCCGCGATGGGGGAACCATTGAAGCGCCACTGGAGCGAGGGTGGGGGATTTCCGGAAGGGACTACGGAGAACGTGGCTGTGCCGCCCGCTGGGTGGGATTGGCTGCATGGGGGCGAGACGAAGCCCGGGGGCGACGCCAGTTCCTCCGTGATGGCGACAGCTGAGATGGCCGGGTTCTGATCCGTTCCGGCGAGGCCGCCGCGGCCCATGCGGAGGTCGATGCCATTGTCGTCGGCGGCCACCTGCAGGCGAGCGAGCCGGTTGTAGGGAGCACCGGCGGGAATGAACCAGTCATTGATGACCGTGACGTTGTCGATGATGACGTCCATGCTGCGGCCCGAGGGAGCGGAAGCGTCGAGCGCGAGGATTTCGACGATGTAGATTTTCCCGGGGGTGGTGGTGAAGCGCATCGCGAAGTTCCCGGTTCCGCCGTGGAGGCCGCCGCGGGAAAGCAGGTCGCGGGCTGCCTGATCCGGTGCGCCGATCCATGAGAAGCCGCTGATGGCGTAGGTACTGGGGGCGGTGGTGAAGGTGAGGCCGTTGCCGGTGTCGGAGGTTCCAAGGTTACCGCGGAACGTGACGCCGAGGAGCGAGACCAGCTGGGCATTGGCGGCTGAGTTGCCGAAGTTCCAGCCTTTGCTGGTGGCATTGCGGTAGCTGAGGAGGTCCGTGAACCCGAAGGCCGCGGTATCCGA
>Ga0315908_10002034_pt1 | contig 14964 bp, 18 predicted proteins | sample LakEriMetagenome_12_FD_203520 | JGI IMG/M metagenome (GOLD analysis project Ga0315908, IMG submission 203520) | Freshwater fungal communities from buoy surface, Lake Erie, Ohio, United States - Buoy 4 MA124 | ecosystem: Environmental > Aquatic > Freshwater > Lake > Lake biofilm | place: USA... | reverse complement strand
CATCGATTCCAACTCGCATCTTTACTGTGACTGGAACTTTGCCCTGGGCATTCTTTACTGCAGCGTTCACAATGCTAGAAAATAAGTCGCGCTTCCAAGGCAATGCGCTACCGCCACCTTTGCGAGTGACTTTTGGTACTGGGCAACCAAAATTTAAATCAACATGATCTGCCATGTCTTCATCGACCAGCATCTTTACGGCTGCACCGACTATTTCGGGATCAACACCATAGAGCTGAGCACTCCTGGTCTTCTCGTCGGAATCAAACGTAACCAGGTCTAGCGTTTCTGGATGTCGCATGAGCAATGCCTGCGAAGTCGTCATCTCTGCAACATAGACAGTGTGGTCAACATCTACTTGGCCAGCAGAATGGCGCATCTGAGTTGATGCCTCGCGACAGACTCTGCGAAACGCCCGATTCGTCACTCCCGCCATTGGCGCAAGTTCGATAACCGGATCAGTGGCTAATAAATCTGCAAACATCAGCAGCCGACGAGGCGAGAGCCTAACCAAGACATAACAGAATCAAGTCCAACTCGTTCTTGTTCCATCGTGTCTCGATCGCGAATTGTTACGGCATTATCTTCAAGAGTTTCAAAGTCAACCGTTATGCAATACGGGGTTCCAATTTCATCTTGGCGACGGTAGCGACGACCAATTGCACCAGCATCATCGAACTCGATATTCCAATTCTTGCGGAGCTCAGTTGCCAAATCTTTTGCCTTAGGGCTTAAGTCCGCATTACGTGACAGCGGCAAGATTGCTGCCTTGACCGGAGCTAAGCGTTTGTCAAAGCGCATAACTACTCGCTTATCAACGCCTCCCTTTGTGTTGGGAGCTTCATCTTCGTCGTAAGCCTCGAGCATAAATGCAAGTACCGCGCGAGTTAAGCCCGCGGCAGGTTCAATTACGTACGGTACATATTTCTCACCTGACTCCTGATCAAAGAATGACAAGTCTTTGCCTGATGCTTCCATGTGGGCCTTTAAGTCAAAGTCGGTGCGGTTTGCAATTCCTTCAAGCTCAGCAAACTCACTGCCACCAAATTGGAATCGGTATTCAATGTCGGTTGTGCGCTTGGAGTAATGAGAAAGCTTTTCTTTTGGATGTTCAAACCTTCGTAAATTATCAACCGAAAGACCCAGATCTAGGTACCAATTCCAACGCTCTTCGAGCCAGTACTCGTGCCACTGCTCATCTGTGCCAGGTGGGACGAAGAATTCCATTTCCATTTGTTCGAATTCACGCGTACGGAAAATGAAATTGCCAGGAGTAATTTCATTCCGGAAAGACTTTCCAGTTTGCCCAATTCCAAACGGTGGTTTTTTGCGCGATGATGCTGCCACGTTTGCATAGTTTGTGAAAATACCTTGTGCTGTTTCTGGACGAAGGTAATGCAGTGAGTTTTCATCGATAACTGGACCAAGATTTGTTGAGAGCATGCCATTAAACATTTTTGGTTCAGTGAATTCGCCTTTTGTTCCACAGTTAGGGCATGGAACCCCAGCTAGTCCGCCTTCTGGAGCACGACCTTTTCGTTCTTCGAACTCTTCAAGCAAGTGATCTTCCCGGAAGCGCTTGTGGCATGAGGTGCATTCAGTCAGTGGATCAGTGAAAGTTGCAAGGTGTCCTGAGGCGGCCCAAACTTGTGGCGCCAAGATGACGGCAGAATCAATGCCCACAACGTCCTCGCGCGACTGAACGACTGCTTTCCACCATTGGCGACGGACGTTTTCTTTGAGTTCCACGCCCAGTGGTCCATAATCCCAGGCAGATCTAGAGCCGCCATAAATTTCGCTACTTGGGAATACAAATCCCCGACGTTTGGACAGATTAACTACAGCATCTACGCGATCCATGAAACTCAACATCCGATAAGGCTGTCCGACTGGTTGCCGGAAGAAGGAAATCCCATTCTATCGAGTTTAAATCGGACTTGAAATGTTGAAATGCCTTGGTTTGGCGCTAATTTACTTCGTAATGTCGAGTCAGCGAGCTCGGCGTGGGCGGTGAAACTACAGCATGAATCGTGTCATAGACCGCAAGTAAATGGGGCACAACTGATTTTGGGCAAACTGGAACCACTAGCGTTGCCGAGTTTACGGATGCCCCACGGAGCATCGCGCCGATTGCCATTGCGGTACTACCGGACTCAACGCCATCATCAATTACTGCCACTTTTAAACCAGATAAGCCTTCAAGTCTGGGGATTGATACCGTGGTGCTGGTTCGGATGATGTTTAGGTCACGCATTGGCAAAGTCATCTCCGTGGCAAATGAAAGTGCAATTTCAACTGCCGCCGGCAAGACCACAACGATGACGTCATGCTGCAAAATTTCTGCTTTGAAGGTTTCCAACATTTTTTGCCCAGCATCAGCTCGATCAATGAAGTCAAACTTCGTCATTAACGCTCGACTCATACTCTGTTACTGATTCCGCACTAAATTCCATGAGCATCTCAAAAGCAGTTGGCTCATCCCGCATGTTTGCCAGAAACGGCCAGACTCCAACTTTTGCTTCCATTGATCCAAGCGCCCGTCGATAGGAACCAACATCTAGCCAATCTGTCTTTACTAAATATCGTTGCGCAGAATCTGCATTGTGAAAAACGCTACCAGAAACAAAACCACTTCTAGCTTGCAAGATGTTCATAGCTTGCTTCGCTTCGATCTTCCACGAAACTGAATCCGCTACATCAAAGGTCCAAACGGCATGGAACGTACCAAGCATGAAATTAGGCGCCGTAGTTAATTGCAGTTGCAGCAATCAAGATTAGAAACACTAAGGACCGAATTAATTTGGATTTTGAATCAAGCAGTGGCCAAGAGACATACATAAGCCAGCCGATGAAGATACTTACTACAGTTAAAGCCACACCTGAATAAGGTGCTTGCAGGAACAGCCCAAGCAACATTAAGACTGCAATTAATCCTGGAACCAGAAACTTTGGTAGGCCGTGAATCCGCAACAAAATCGGCGCACTCAGATCTGTTACTCGCTTTCGTAACGCTGAATGAGTAACAACTGGAACCGTTGGATTCGGTTTTTTCGGTTTGTTTGCTTGGCCCATAACTCAAGTCAAGCACGGGTTAGCCAAAATGTGGGTCAGGCTTATTGACAATGATTCCCATTAACTTTACTATTGGGAATTGTTCCCATTAAAGGAGTTTTCATGGCTGTTCTAGTTGCACTCGGAACTGTTCTCGCTACCTTCTTGGGTGGATTCCTTGCCCTTCGCGCGCGTAAGCGGATGCATTTAGTTCTTGGCTTAAGTGCTGGACTACTGCTTGGATTGGTTTCCTTTGATTTGATTCCAGAAGTTTTTGAGCTCAGCAGCCTTGAAGTTGGACACGTTCCAGCAGTGATGGTCATGTTTGTTATTGGTTTTATGGCTTTGCATATCTTGGAGCGTTATTCCGGCGCACACGAGCCACATGATTCAAAGTACAGCGACACTCATGAACATACTCACAACGCAACTGGCGTCATTGCTGCCTCTGCCATGGTGGTTCACGTCTTTCTTGATGGCCTTGCAATCGGTATCGCTTTCCAAGTTAGTTCAGCACTGGGGTGGATTGTTGCGATCGCAGTTTTAGCCCACGCATTTACCGATGGCTTAAATACAGTTTCGATGTTGATTTCTGCCGGTAAGTGGCAGAAAAAAGCAGTCATGCTTTTGATTGCAGACGCAATTGCCCGTATTGGTGGCGCTTATCTCGGTGCACGGGTTGTCATTTCTGACAACTTTCTTGGCCTGTACCTTGCGCTATTCGCAGGTTTCTTGATTTACCTAGCTACCTCACACATTTTGCCGGAAGCGCACAGCAGTAAACCTTCTCGAATGACGCTCCTCGCAACTGTGTCTGGCGTGGTCATCATGTTCGTAATAGTGACCTTGGTGCATGGATAACGATGGCTACGCAACGTTTAACTAAACAACGTAAGGCCATTACGGAAGCTCTTACTTCACAGGAAAACTTTAGGAGCGCCCAAGAGATTCATTCGTTACTTAATGCCAATGGCGAAACTATTGGGCTTTCAACGGTGTATCGAAACTTAACTGAGATGTTTGAGTCTCGCGATGTAGACATGATTATCGGAACTGACGGCGAATCCCAATATCGACTTTGTAGTGACAATCATCATCATCACTTGACCTGCAAAAAATGTGGACTTGCCATTGAGATAACTGGTGAAGCCCTGGAGGTTTGGGCTAAACAAGTAGGAATTGATAATGGCTTTACCGAGATTGCTCACACTCTAGAAATCACTGGTGTGTGTCGAGATTGCAAGAATAGTTAATCTTCTGGCAAGGGATTTGGGATTGCTCCCCCATAACGACGATCCCGCGAAGCATAGATTTCACAGGCGTGCCACAAGTGGCGGCGATCAAAGTCTGGCCAAAGCGTTGGCAAGAACACAAATTCTGCATAAGCGCTTTGCCAAAGTAAGAAATTACTTAACCGCTGCTCTCCGCTAGATCTGACAAAGAGATCAACGTCTGGCATGTCTGGTTCATCTAAAAACTTCTTGATAGTTTTTTCAGTAACTTTCTTTGGATCAATTCTGCCGTCGGCAACTTGCTGAGCTATTGCCGAAACCGCATCAACGATCTCGGCTCGTCCCCCATAATTCACGCACATAGTTACCGTTAACTTCGAGTTCTTTGCGGTTAACTTTTCACAAGCTTCAAGTTCTTCGATAACGGATCGCCAGAGTTTAGGGCGCCTGCCAGCCCAGCGTATGCGCACTCCCATGTCATTCATTTCGTCCCGACGCCTGCGAATTACATCACGATTGAAATTCATAAGGAAGCGAACTTCCTCTGGTGAACGTCGCCAGTTCTCAGTCGAAAAGGCATAGGCAGATAGCCAATTAACGCCAAGTTCTAGTGAGCCGTAGATGCAGTCCATCAGACTTGCTTCGCCAGCTTCGTGTCCTGCGGTTCGTGGCAACCCACGTTCCTTGGCCCACCTGCCATTGCCATCCATAACAACTGCGATGTGATTTGGAATCAAATCAGTTTGAATTGCTGGTGGCTGAACTCCCAAAACATGCGGTGGTGGGTTAAGCAACATGATGCAATTCTGTCACGTTCAAATTCAATACTTTAAAGTTCGATACTTTAACGTTAAACAAGGTCACGTTGCCTGCCGATCAACCAATGGTAAAGATCTAAGGCCACGCTCTAAGTGCCACTGCACATATGCGGCCACAAGTCCCGAGACTTCATTTTGATCTTTCCCGATGGATGCGTCAGCTACTTCCCAGTCCCCAGTTATCAGCGCCTGCATCAGGTCGAAAGATTCTGGCCGCGGTGCAACGCTGCCGGGCACCCGATGCTCTACACAAAGCGCTCCACCAGTTGCTACGTGGAAAAAGGGTTGGGTGCCCGCGACGCCACAAACTACACAGGCATTCAAAGTTGGTGAGTAGCCAGCCATAGAAAGCGCCCGAAGTAAAAAGGCATCGAGGACCAAGTTGGCTGCGTGTTCACCTGATACGAGTGTGCGTAGTGCGCCGACTAACAGTAGGTACTGAGATTCAGCTGAAATCGAATCTTCTGGTGTCAGGCGATCTGCGGTTTCTAACATGGTCTGTCCCGCTGTCCACAGCGAATAATCAAGAGCGAGATCTTGGCCATATGCATTCAATGATTCAGCTTGCGTGATTATGTCCAGGCTCTTGCCTTCAAAAACTAGTAAATCCACGCGGCTAAATGGTTCTAATCGAGCGCCGAACTTACTTTTAGTTCTGCGTACCCCTTTTGCAACAGCGCGAACTTTTCCTCGTTCGCGAGTAAGTAAAGTGATGATTCGATCCGCTTCACCCAATTTATGTGTGCGCAAAACAATGGCTTCGGCGCGGTAACTGGGCATATGTCTATGGTGTCACGTCCATTGGCCAGGATCTTGTCAGGTAACCTCATTTCATGAGTACTTCACCGAAAGAACCAGTAAAAGTGACTGGATTTGATCAGGCTTCAATCAAATGGGTCTTTCGCACAATAATTCTTTTTACTGCAGCCGCATTGTTGGGCTTATGGGTATTTCAACAAAATGTTGGATTCATCCTGCTTCTCTTGCTTGCACTGTTGTTTGCAGTTGCCATGGAACCAGCAGTTTCTGCGCTCTCAAATCGTGGCTGGCGCCGAGGTTCGGCCGCTGGCGTAACAATGCTGGGTATCACTTTGCTTGCAACGGCATTTCTAGGACTGTTTGGTGGACTGCTATTCGCCCAAGCGTCATCATTGATCTCAGATTTGCCAAACTTAGTGACTAACTTAACGAATTGGGTCAATACAACCTTTAGTCAAAACTTGGATCCAGATACTTTAATCAATCAACTAAACGTCCAGCCATCACAAATTGCTAACTGGGCAAGTAATTTTGCAGGTGGATTTGTTGGAATAGTTTCAGGAATTGTTGGCGGCTTGTTTCAGCTCTTAACACTTGCCTTGTTTTCATTTTACTTATCGGCAGACGCTCCTCGCTTAAAGCGCCAAATTGGTGCGCTACTCAATCCGAGTGCGCAAAAAGTTATGATCACAACCTGGGACATCACGGTAAAGAAAACTGGCGGATTTGTTGTTTCGAAGTTATTGCTCGCCCTTGCCTCGACTACCGCTCACTCGATTTTCTTCGCTGCGATTGGATTGCCCTACTGGTTGCCATTGGGCTTAATCACCGGTGTCACAAGTCAGTTCATCCCAACGGTTGGAACCTTCATAGGAATTTTAATTCCAGTGCTATTTGCAGTCTTTAACAATCCAATGGATGCAGTATTCATCATTATCTTTGCTTCGGTTTATCAGCAGATTGAAAACTATTTACTTTCACCAAAACTAAGCAAAATTACGATGGACATTCATCCCGCTATTGCATTTGGTTCCGTTATTGTTTTTGCAAATCTCTTTGGTGCCATTGGAGCAATTGTGGCTGTTCCGATAGCTGCAGCCTTAGTGGCGCTACTAGACACTTATAGCAAGCGTTATGAATTGATTCCTGAACTGGTAGAAAATACTCAAAGCTCAAGTTGATGCTAGAAACCCAGTCTGGAAAGTTGCTTGGGATCGCGTTGCCAATCCTTGGCGATTTTGACTCGGATGTCTAGGTAGACCGGAACACCCAGCAGTTTGCTGATTGCAATTCTGGCTTCAGTTCCAACTTCTTTTAACCTGATGCCCCCCTTGCCAATCACAATGTGCTTTTGGCTTTCTCGCTCCACATAAATCAAGGCATAGATATCCATTAGTGGCTTATCGTCGGGTCGGTCAGCCCGCATTGCCATCTCGTCAATTACAACTGCAATTGAATGTGGCAACTCATCATGCACACCTTCGAGAGCTGATTCGCGAATTAGTTCTGCAATCATGATTAACTCTGGCTCATCCGTGAGTTCGCCATCTGGATAAAGTATTTGTCCTTCTGGCAGCATGCCCATCAAAAGATTGCTCAATAAATCGACCTGGTTATCTGCAACTGCAGAAACTGGAACTAATTCGGCCCAATCAATCCCAAGTTCTTGGCCAAGTTTTTGGACTGCGAGTAACTGCTCGCCTACTGCTTGCTTATCCGTGGTATCAATTTTGGTAACTACTGCAACTTTTTTAACGCGCGGTATTGCAGCGATCTGTTCAGCAATGAATCTGTCGCCAGGTCCGATTGCCTCATTGGCAGGAAAGCACATGACAACTACATCAACTTCAGACCAAGTATCTGCAACTAAGGCATTTAGTCGCTCGCCAAGCAAAGTCTTTGGCTTATGAACACCAGGAGTATCGATCAAAATCAATTGACCTTCAGAGTTTGTTACGATGCCACGAATTGTGTGTCGCGTAGTTTGCGGACGATCCGAAGTAATTGCAACCTTTTGTCCAACCATGGCATTTGTCAGGGTTGACTTACCAACATTTGGACGACCCACTATGCAGGTAAAGCCACTACGCATTTGCAGTCTCCAAAGATTTTTTAGTTGGGGTTCGTGATTCAACGATACCCAGAAGCGCAAGTGCCCCAATGATCACAGCGCAGCCTATCCAGCCGCGAAAGTTCATTACCTCACCCAAGATGAATACTCCCATTAATGTTGCCAGAACCGGCTCGGCCAAAGTCAAAGTTGAAACAGTGCCCGGGTTCAAGTGTGTTAATCCATTTCCGAACAAAATGTAACCAAGCGCGGTTGTTGCCAGTCCGATGTACAACACAAAACCAACTAAGAGTGCACTATTCACCCAAGCGCTAGTAACCAAAACGATTGGTAGCGATAAAACTGCCCCAATTCCAAAAGCTGCGCCAAGAACTTCGGCGCCTGTCACTTCATGAGTTCGAGTTAACTTAACTCCAAAGACCGTAAAGATCGCATACATAACACCAGATACAAATACTGCAAAGAATCCAAAGTTGTCTCTGGTTTCGCTAACGCCAGTAATCAGAGCCAAACCAGTTACACCCATCAGGGTCGAAACTGCCCAAACTCCTGAAGGCTTTCCTATTCCTACTACCCAGCCAAGTAAGCCGGCAAAAAACGGCGCTGTCGCTAGTGCCCCGAGTGTTCCCATAGCAACACCAATGCGCGCAGCTCCGATGAAGAATGAAATCTGATATACAAGCACGGCTAACGCCATTACCCAAATAATTGGAAGCTTGATTAATTTTCGTAAACCAAAAGTTCCGTACCGAATTGCAGCGTACGCGGCCAATCCAATGCCACCAAGGAATACTCGCCATGCGCCCACCGAAATGCTGCTTCCAGGGAAATCTAAGTACGCCCTAGCCGTTCCGCTGGTGCTGAACAAAACACACGCCAGTAAAACCGAAACAACTGCTAGTTGTCGACTATTCTTTGGGGATACCTGACTTGTCAAGGAGTCGACACTCGAAATCGTCACGTTAGTCGCGAATCAACGGGAGTGCCAGCTTCACTGATTACGTAAACTGGGACACCAACGCCGGCAAGCACCCGAACTAACTCAATATCAGAATCAGAAATTGCAATTTCAGTTTGTGAAGATAGAACTACAGACTCAACTCCAGTAGATCCAGAAGCCACTGCTTGGGCTACCACCATTTCCACTGCAGACAACTTTAAAGATCCAATTGAAACTTCGGCACTGGCATATGTTCGACCAGTTTCATCCCGAAGTGCTGCACTAGTTCCGGCCTGAACTCTTGAGCGGGCACCCTTAGCCAGCACTGCTAATTTTTCATCTTCAGAATTCCAACTACTCATTTGAGTCATCTTCAGTTGTAAAAGTGTCGCGCGAAATCACTACCGTATCGATTCGATGGCGACGGCCAGCTGTTGACTCTGCAGTTAGCGTCCAGTTTTCGATATCGACTGTTGCTCCAGGAATCGGCACAATACCCAGGCGTTTAGCCATAAGACCGCCAACGGTATCTACACCTTCATCTGAAATTTCAATCTCTAAGAGTTCAGCCAAATCATCAATATGAAGTCGCGAGCTGACTCGATATTCCCCATTTGCCAACTCTTCAACATCAGGTCCCAACACATCGTGCTCATCGGAAATCTCACCAACAATTTCTTCAATAACATCTTCGATGGTTACCAGTCCTGCGGTGCCACCGTATTCATCGACTAGGACAGCTAGGTGGGTTCGAGCACTTTGCATGTCGCGTAAAAGTTCATCAACGCTTCGGCTATCTGGAACCATGAATGCTGGGCGCATGAGATCGGATACTCGTTCGATGCTTTGGGATTCCTGGTGTTCAAATACTCGACGTGCGATGTCCTTAACGTAAACCACTCCAACAATGTCATCAATACCCTCACCTACTACCGGAATACGGGAGTAACCAGAGCGAAGTCCAAGAGACATGGCTTGGCGCAAAGTCTTGTGCGATTCAATCCACACCATCTCAGTTCGCGGAACCATTACCTCCCGCGCGATTGTGTCACCGAGCTCAAAAACTGAGTGAATCATTTGACGCTCGTCATCTTCAATGACTGAATCTGCGCCCGCCATGTCAACTAACTCGCGCAATTCGGCTTGCGTTGAAAATGGACCTTCTCTAAAGCCTTGACCAGGCGTGATTGCATTTCCAATCAAGATAAACAAGCGGCTCATTGGGCCGAAGATACCCGTCACCATGCGAGTGAGGCGCACAGTTGAAAGCGCAATTTTGTCGGCTTTTTGGCGACCTAAAGTTTGCGGCGCAACACCAAGCACAATGTAACCGACAAGAACCATAATGGCCGATGAACTTATTAAGGCAGCATTGTTGTCAACGAAAATGTTTAAGCAAGCAGTTGTGACCAACACAATTGCAATAGTCGACAAAGTAAGGTGCGCGAAAAGCAATGAGTTTACATACTTTGCTCGGTCATCGAGTAACTCACTTAAACGACTAGCCCGCTTACTTCCATCTTTGCGAAGTTGGTCAATAGTGGCCTTACTAACTCGGGCCAATGCAGTCTCGGTTGCAACAAATAGCGCAGCTAATAGGACCATAGCCGTAGCCAAAATCAGTAGCAATGAATTTTGGCTCAAGTTAGTCCACGAGCGTTTCGCTCACCCTCCCATTGCGCAAGCAACTGTGCTTGCAAGCCAAACATTACTTTGTGCTCATCAGGTTCAGCATGATCATGACCGAGTAGATGCAAAATTCCATGTGTTAACAGCAAGCGCAATTCGACTTCCATGCTGTGGCCAGCCTGATCGCCCTGTCGAGCCGCAACTGCTGGGCAAAGAACTACGTCGCCCAAAACTCCTTCTTCACTTACTCGATCCGGAGTTCCAGCGCGTAATTCGTCCATTGGGAAACTTAAAACATCAGTTGGACCCGGTTCATCCATAAACTTTTCGTGCAGCGCAGTCATTGCTATCTCATCCACAAGCAGCACCGAGAGTTCCGCGGCTGGATTGATGTGCAAACTACGCAGTACGAACTGTGCTTGCGAAGAGATTTCAAGTTCGTTTACTTCAAAGTCAGATTCGTTGTTTACGTCGATGGACATAGTTATGAGTTCCTACGATCTGGACGCTGATCCTGGGAGGCGCGCTTTTCATCGTAACGACCATACGCATCGACAATTTTTCCAACTAATTTATGTCGCACCACATCTGTTGATGTTAGTTCGCAAAACGCTACGTCATCTACTTCAGTCAAAATATCTCGAACCACCCGCAACCCACTGGCAGTGCCGCTTGGTAAGTCAATTTGCGTTACGTCGCCAGTGATTACCATGGTGGAACCAAACCCAAGTCTGGTTAGAAACATTTTCATTTGCTCAGCTGAAGTGTTTTGAGCTTCATCCAAAATAATGAACGCATCATTGAGTGTGCGACCGCGCATGTAGGCCAATGGTGCAACTTCAATCGTGCCGCTAGTCATCAAGCGCGGAATGGAATCCGGATCAACCATGTCATGCAGTGCATCGTAAAGCGGACGTAAGTATGGATCGATTTTCTCACTCAGTGTTCCAGGTAGAAAACCTAACCGCTCGCCGGCTTCGACAGCTGGCCGAGTAAGAATGATTCGGGTTACCTGCTTACTTTGCAATGCTTGAACGGCTTTGGCAACGGCAAGATAAGTTTTACCAGTTCCGGCGGGACCGATTCCGAACACAATTGTGTTTTCATCGATTGCATCGACGTATCGTTTTTGATTTAAAGTCTTGGCTCGGATGGTGCGACCCCGACTGGAAATAATATTTGCAGTTAAAACGTCAGCTGGGCGGACATCAGAGCGCAGCATTGCAATTGAACGCTCAACTGATTCAGGAGTTAGGCCTTGACCGGTTCTGAGCATTACCAACATCTCTGATATCAGAGTTTCGATTAAGTCAACACTTGGTTTTGGGCCATCAATTGTGATTTCATTACCGCGAACCAAAATTACTGAGTCTGAAAAAGACTTTTCGATTACCCGAATAAGTTCGTCGCGAGCGCCCGTTACCGAAACCATTGGGGTGGAAGTTGGCACAATCACAACTATGTGGGATGGCGAAGGAGACGCTGTCATTTGACTCAATTCTATGGCAGAAACCAGAAGTCTGAGTTGGCTATCCCGGTGGCCAAGACAAGCTTCGACCACCAAGAATGTGGAAATGTACGTGTGGCACAGACTGACCGGCATCTTCACCAGTGTTGGTCACAATTCGGTAACCACTGTCAAGGCCCTGCAGTTTTGCCACATCTGCGGCCAATGACAGGAGCTCACCGGCCAGGTTTGGATTACTTTGCGTCAACTCGGTCACGTCAGCGAAGTGATCCTTTGGGATTACCAAAACGTGAGTTGGTGCCTTTGGATCGATATCTCGAAACGCAATCGCGGTTTCAGTTTCCATGACAAGGTCTACTGGAATTGCCCCGGATGAAATTTTGCAAAACAGGCAATCTGGATTTGTGCTCATTTGTTCCTGCGCTACGACCAGCGCTGGCTGCGCATAAGGAGGCCACCGACTGCGATTGCACCTGCTGTTGAAGTGCGCATAACACTTGCTCCCATGTGAACTATCCGCGCGCCAGCATTTGAAAATGCCACGAGTTCATCGGGTGAGATTCCACCTTCGGGGCCAACAACAATCATGATGGTTCCTTGCTCTCTGATTGCACAGGCAGATAATGCTTGATCGGCACTTTCATGCAGAACAAAAACGCTTTGCGCTTGCGACATCATTTCGCAAACTTGGGCGGTGGTTTGTAAATTAGTAATTTCAGGAATCCAAGCTCGCCTGGATTGCTTGGCAGACTCCCGCGAAGTGCGGCGCCATTTTTCTAATCCTTTTTCAACCGAATCCCATTTGCCTATCGAATGTTCAGCCCGCCAAGGAATAATCGCATCCGCACCAACTTCAGTGAGCATTTCAACGGCCAGCTCAGCACGTTCACCTTTAGCAAGTGCCTGCACAACTACAAACCGAGGTTCCGGTGCTTCTTCGAATGTGAATTGATCGAGGTTTAGATCCAAGCTCTGCTTGTGCACCTTAACTACGGTTGCGACAACTCGGCTACCTTGGCCATCACACAGGTGGATTACTTCACCCTCGCGCATTCGCTTTACGGTTGCCGCATGCCTGCCTTCGTCACCGTCAAGTGTGAAGGTTTTCGTATCTTTAGAAATCTCGCCTGGGTTAACCAGAAATTCTGCAGCAGTCATCGGGTTGTAAACGCATCCTTAAGCTTTCCAAACAAACTCGATGATTGTTCGTGAAATTGAGCTGAAGGAGATTCTTCGCCACGGATACTTGCCAGTTGCCTAATCAAATCTTCTTGCGCCTGATCCAAGCCAGTTGGTGTGAGGATTTCTAGATGAACTACCAAGTCGCCTCGTCCTGAACTGCGAAGCCTTGGCATACCCTGTCCGCGCAAGGTGACAGTTGAGCCAGATTGAGTTCCTGGCTTAATGTGAATCGGCGCAGTGCCATCTAAAGTTTCAAGTTCCATAGTTGTGCCAAGTGCAGCTGCCGTCATAGGAAGTGACATGGTCGCATGCAGTTGATCACCATTGCGTTGGAATACCGGATGTGGCAATTCGATTAGCTCTACATAAAGATCGCCAGCTGGTCCACCACCCGGTCCAACTTCGCCCTGACCAGTCATTTGAATGCGAGTGCCACCTTCAACTCCTGGTGGGATTTGGACCGACAAAGTGCTTCGAGTGCGGACTCGGCCATCTCCAGCACATTCTGCGCAAGGATGTGGGTTTAGCGATCCAAAGCCTTGGCATTGTGGGCATTGACGGGACGTCATGACTTGACCTAAGAATGACTTTTGCACTGATTGCACTTCACCGCGACCTGCGCACATTGTGCAATTCACAATGCTAGCTCCAGAAGAAGTTCCTTCACCCGTGCAAGACGAGCAAGTAACGGCAGTGTCCACAGCAAATTCTCTGGTTGATCCAAATGCTGCTTCTTCTAGAGTTACTTGAAGTCTGATTAATGCGTCTTGACCTCGACGTTTGCGTGATCGAGGTCCGCGTTGCCCACCACCACCAAAAAATGCATCAACAATATCGCCAAATCCAAATCCTGCTGCAGAGTTGAAGCCACCGCCAGAGGAAAACGGGTCGCCGCCAAGGTCAAACATCTCGCGCTTTTGCGGATCAGAAAGCACTTCGTAGGCAGATGTCACATCTTTGAAGCGTTCGCCAGCTTCAGCACCAGGATTAACATCTGGATGGAGTTCGCGGGCAAGTTTTCGATACGCGCGCTTAATTTCTTCCGGAGTCGCTTCCCGGTTTACGCCCAAGACTTTGTAATAGTCAGTCATATTTACTGTTCCTTCAAAATCTGGCCGACATATTTAGCAACTGCTCGAACTGCGCCCATAGAACCTGCGTAATCCATTCGGGTTGGTCCCAGCACGCCCATAGTTGCTAGAGCTTGATCGCCAGAGCCATAACCAACTGTTACCACCGAAGCACGTTGCAATTCTTCAACTGGGTTCTCATGACCAATGCGAACTGTCAGTGAATCTGGTTCTGCAGCTTCGCCAAATAATCTGAGTAGAACTACGTGCTCTTCTAGAGCTTCGAGCACTGGACCAACTGCAGTTGTGAAGTCCTCTCCTACCCGAGCCAAGTTAGAAGTACCACCGACAACAACGCGTTCTTCATTTTGGGAAATCACTGCGTCCAGAATTGTTGCCACAACAGAATTAACTGCAGGCCTAAATTCCAATGCAAAATGTTCGGCTAATCCGACTAAACGATCAGGCACTTCAGTAAATATTTGACCATCTAAAGCAACATTTAATCTAGTGCGCAAATCATGCAGGAAATCTTCTGTTACTTTACTCATCATTTCAACCGTGCGTTGTTCAATTCTTCCGGTGTCTGCGATCAGAATTAATAAGAGTTTGGTTCCACCTGAACTAACTAATTCAATATGTCGAACCGAACTTCGACCAAGCGATGGATACTGAACTAAAGCAACTTGCTTTGTTAATTGGGATAGCAAACGAACAGTTCGATTCATAACGTCATCGAGATCA
>Ga0315908_10002033_pt1 | contig 14964 bp, 9 predicted proteins | sample LakEriMetagenome_12_FD_203520 | JGI IMG/M metagenome (GOLD analysis project Ga0315908, IMG submission 203520) | Freshwater fungal communities from buoy surface, Lake Erie, Ohio, United States - Buoy 4 MA124 | ecosystem: Environmental > Aquatic > Freshwater > Lake > Lake biofilm | place: USA... | reverse complement strand
TTATTATTATTATTATTATTATTATAATCTACCTTCGTCTTAAACTTCAAATAAACCTTGTTTGAACTCATTCATTGATCATAAATCTACATTTAAAAGAGTCATGAAGGTAATTCCAAGAGGACTATCTTCAGTTTTTTTAACTAAATATTTATAAGTGTGTTTAAAAATATGAAAAAGTTTATCTCTTGTTGTTTTTAAAGGATTAACTCTTACAGTAAGAGGAGCTCTAGTATTAAAAATATTTCCAAATTCAAACGCTTTTTGTTTTCCATATTAATCTGCAAGAATATTGTAAACATCAATTGGAAGAGAACAACGTATCTGTTCTTCAATTTTAGGATTTTCAAGACACATTTTAAAATGACTCTTGTTTTAATACTTCTCTATTCTCTTATCCCAACTTAATGGTTTTTCTGATATTTCATCAAGCAATACTTTATGTTTTATTATTTCAAACCCATTTTTTTGAATCTATTTTCGTTCATTGCTTCCTATGTTTTTATTTTCTTAAAGATAATTTGATAAGAACATATCAAAAGGCTAGATTTATATTTTTTTACTCAATAAAAGAGGTTCGTATTTTGTAAGGACATTTGCTAAATGTCCTTAAACATATCTATTCATCATTCAACTTTTTTATCTATTTATTTCTATATATATTATATTTTTATATAATATTAAATTATTATATTATTATTTTTATCATTATTTTATTAAATATAATATATTTTATTTTTATTATATATATTTTTGAATTATAATACATTTATATAAATTATTTTTACATCATTATTTTTAATTATATAAATATGTTTATATTTGATTTAATTAATGTTTTAATTATTAAATCAATAAATTTTTTTAGTAATTTTTCCCTTTATAATTGGGTATTATTTATTTTTAGCTTTCTAATGATGTGGATATTTATTAAGGAGGACAATTATTAAAATTAATAATTTTAAGAAAAATTGTAAAATTATTAATAAAATAAGTAGAAAAAAAAAGAGAGAAATGGATTAAAAAATAAATAAGAATGTAAATAATAATGATGATAATAATAAAAATAGATAATTAATGCTCAAAATAGTGAATTTAAGAAATAACCAATTTCAATAGACGGATTAAATGTGGCTTTAAAATATGGAAAAAAGAGTAAAGTATTTGATGCAAATGGTATCTTATCTGCTGCAAATTATTTTTTAAATCTAAAACATTAAGTCTACATATTTATTCCTTAACCTTTCCTTAATATGATGGCAAATCAAAATTATATTAAAAAACATGTACTTAATTCTTAATATTTTAGTATAATATCGATTCTAACAAGGAAACACAAGATATCCTACAAATGCTTTACAAAAAAGTTAGATATATTTATCTATATATTAGGGCTTAGTGAAAGTAATACCTTCTAAATTCTAGAAAGATCTTTATATTATTAATTATATTTATGAGAATAATACTAAAATAGTCACCAATTAAAAATACGACAAATAAACTGTTAATAATTTTTGTAATGTATCTCTTGGCACAGATAGAAGAGATTTAATTGAATGTATTAAATAAAATTATTAAATGTAAATATTGTTTATATTATTTATAGGTATACATTTAAATAAGGATAATTTATTCCTTTAGACTATAAATTAATTAACCAAAAAATTAATAAAAAAGCAGATAAAAATAAATGATTTTATTTCATTTCTATAAATAATATTTAAACTTATTTATACAATAATTATTATAAGTAAAAATATTAATATTTACAAAATTGGTAATTATAAAAATTTAATTATATTAATTATCATATAAAAATGAAAAGTAAGAGTTTATTCGGATTTATTGTTGGGGTTAACTCATGCATAACAATTTATTAGATAAAAAAATATTTTTTTGACATAAGTAAATAAAAATATGAATAATTTATAAATTTATGAAAAATTTAAAAAAAGAAAATTATATTATTAATAATAAAAGTAAAAATATAAAATGATGAATAAGAACCTTTGCTAAAAAAGAATGATTATGTTTTGGTTTTGAAATATTTTAAACTTTTTAACGATTATAAATAATAACAAGATAAAATGAGAAATAAGCTAGTTTTATTTATGGATTAATATAATGGTTAAAAATGAATTGGTTATTTGTCAGCAACAGAAAAAGAATGGGTTGGAAATAGTCCAAATTTTATGGTAACTCCAAGTGGACATGTTTTTGTTAACTAAATCAAACAAGATAAAAATCCAGAGCTCAATTATTCATAATCTCTTATGCCTTTTTCATTAGTTTAAGGAATAGTTTTATTTCCAGTTTATCCATTATAAAGATATCACTAATTTTTGTAATAATACAATTCTCTTATAAATTAGTATTCCTCAAATTAAAATCCTTTTATTTTTTGAACTTTAATTTTCAAATTTTATTATAAATTTATATAAATTTAAAATTTATTATATAAGTTATAGGATAGAGAAGTATATAAATTAAAAGAATTATTTTAATAATAGAAAGATCAATAATAAAATGGATAACAAAAGTATGAGTTTAACAGAACAACAAGAGAAATAAAAGAAAAATTTGTTAAACAACAATAAAAATATTACAGAATAGTAAATAATAAAAGAACGTGAAAATAGATACAAAACAGAAGATGTGACCTTAACAAAAGGTCATGATTTCGAAGATTATTACTTGAAAGAGGAACTGATGATGGGTTTGGTAAAAAAAGGATTTTACAAACCATCTCCAGTGCAAGAAGAATGCATTCCTTTAGCACTAGCAGGTAACAATCTAATAACTCGAGCAAAAAATGGTACTGGAAAAACAGGAGCATATGTTATTCCGATTTTGGAGAAGATTGACACTTCAAAAAATCAGATTCAAGCAGTAATTTTAATTCCTACTAGAGAACTGGCATTACAAGTGTCATCTTTCATAAAGGAACTAGGAAAGTTCATTAATGTAGAATGTATGATTAGCACAGGAGGTACTAGTTTCAAAGAAGATGTTTTAAGATTAGATAATCCTGTTCATGTATTGGTTGGAACTCCAGGTAGAATTTATGATCTAATGAAGAAAAAGATTGCCAAAGTTGATTCTTGTGAAATGCTGGTATTTGATGAGGCTGATAAATTGCTTAGTGTAGATTTCATGCCGATCGTTGAAAAAATTATATCATTCTTTCCTCCCAATAGATAATTGATGTTATTCAGTGCAACTTTCCCTTTAAGTGTCAAATAGTTTAAGGACAAGTATTTAGAAAAGGCTAGTGTTGTTAATCTTATGTAAGAACTCACGCTTAAGGGAATTACTTAGTATTATGTCTATCTTGAAGATAAGTAGAAGGTCATTTGTTTAAACGTACTTTTTAGTAAACTCAATCTCTAGCAAGCCATTATTTTCTGCAACTCAACAGTCAGAGTTGAATTGTTGGCCAAAAAAATCACTCAGTTGGATTATAGTTGTTATTATATTCATGCCAAAATGAGTTAGTAGGATAGAAACAATGTTTTTCATAATTTTAGAAATGGAGTTGGTAACACTTATTAATAATTATCATATATATTTATTTCAAATTTTATTTAATATTTTAAATATTTAATTCATTATCTTATTATTTTTCAAAATAATATGATAATATGTCAAAAATTAAAATTTAATAATATAATAATATAATAGCATTTTGATAATTGATAAAATGATAATATGATAAAATGATAATATGATGAAATGATAATATGATAATATGAAAATTTAATAATATGATAATAATATAATAATATAATAATATAATAATATAATAGTATGATAATTTTATAATATAATAATAAAATAGGAAGATGCTTGGTAAGCAGTGACTTGTTCACAAGAGGAATAGACATACCGACAGTAAATGTAGTTGTGAACTTTGATTTCCCAAAAAATAGTGAGACCTATTTACATAGGATAGGTAGGAGTGGAAGATTTGGACATTTAGGATTAGCCATTAATTTTGTGACTGATTCCGATAAAGATAATTTACTTAAAATAGAAGGTGAACTAGACACTGAAATTAAACCTTTGCCCAAAGAAATTGATAAAAATCTATATTGATGATGATGATTGATATACATTTAGTTAAAAATAGTTTATTTTTTATTATTATTATCATTATTATCATTTTTAATTCTTTTTTATTCGTTAACTTATTTTTCTCACTCTTTTTACTTATTTTATTTTTTCATTATTATCTTCTAATATTATTGAATTACTAGATTGTATATTATTTTATAAAATATTTTAGGTTGAAATTTAATCTAATTTATCTTAATTATTAATTTATTTTAAATTGATGTTTAATAGTTTTTCCAGATTTTAAATTATTTCTTTTATATAGTTTTAGTTTTTTTTACATTTTTCTGAAAAAGTATTAGCAAATTTAAGTGTTTATTCAATTTATTAAAATTATTTTATAGTTTAAGATTAAATTTATGTATCCTATATTGAATTGTTTTAAAATTAAAAATCTTAATTAAATTCAAAAATATCATTATATAAATATTAATCTTCAATTTGGTAATCAGCCATGAAATGCATTTAAATTATTTTTTTTAGTTAATTTATAATATTACTGGACTATTTTGGTAATAAAAAGTTATTTCATAAAACTTAGAATTGTTTTAATAATAAAATTTAATAAGCAATTAAATACTTAATAATAATTGGCAGATAAATATAATTATATATATAATTATAAGATTTAAATTACAAATTGAAATCATATGTTCTTAATTGGATATGATAAATACTAACATCCATTGTCTAAAACAGTAATGATATTATCAAAATGTTTCCAGACTATTTCTTGATCTTATTCATTATTTACACTTGTTTTAAATTGATGAACATATTGTTTTAAATCTCTCAAAATTGTAAAATGTTTTGACATCATTTGAGTGCTGTATTCAGCCATCAATTATTATTGTTTTACTTCATTATTTTTATTTACTTGAAGTTCCTCTTGTTTTTATTTTTAATTTGTATCATAATTATTTAGATTTTATTAATTAGGTTAAATTTATTAACTTTAAATATTCTTCTACTGTTCTTTATAAATATTATTAGATAATTTAAATAATATTATTAATTATAAATACATTAATTGTTTTAAACATTATTTTCAATTTTATTCTCACCATTTATAATTAATCCTTGATAATAAAATGGAAAAGGAGAGTCAAATCCAAATTTCTATAGACTTTTGTTGAAATCCTTATTGCTAATTGTGTATTTATTAGAACTACTAGTAAGAGAATGCAAAAACACTCAAAGAATTTAAAAATATCCTGGAAATTTATAATTTTTAAGTGTTGATTTTTAAATTACTGTTTTATTAAATATTTCTGATATGTCTTCAATTGAAAAAATACCATGAACCTACTCATGAACTTATTAAAACTTTTTAGTGATTGTTTTAAAATTCTACTTTCTCGTTTCCAAAAAATCTTGTAGAGCATATTCCATCATTTTATCTATATCAGCTCCTTCAAAGTCAAATTTGGGTTTTATTTCTATTTTCTTTAACAGTCTCATCATTTAAGAAGCAAGCTTTTTTTTACCTTTGGATAATGATAATATTACATTTAAGTAATAAAAATAATATTAAAAATACCTGAATCATTTTAATGAATGAGTATATTGAAAGCAATATCATCAACTCTTTTTTTATCAACCAATAAATAACCTTCGGTATGCTCCATCATATGCTTTTTTTCCTTGTCTATAATATTAAAGATGAAGAGGAAGTATTACTAGACATAGATATCAAAAGTATAGTCAAAAGTATTGTCCTTAGAACTATTAATATACTGACTGACATGAATCATATTAGCAAAAATGGCGGCTCTAGGCCAGAGTTTAGAATAATACTTTAGTGAAACAAGAAACTCCAACAACTTAATTTCAGCTAATCTTCTTAACTTGAAAGTCTAAAATATATAGGATTAAATATGTGAGATTATTTGTATTTGGTTATATGTGTGAGATTAAATTTGTGTTATAAGATAAATTGATTTAAATACCTCTAGGAAGTATATACAGAGAAACTCATCCATCATGATGTACTAATCAAGAATATTAAGCTAGATTTCTTCTTGAAATTAAATTCTAAGCCTATAGATTTCATAAATGACATTCTTGAAGTACTGATAAGGCAAGACTCAAGAAGTGTCTCCATTCTTGATTGAATTCTCTAAGAAAACTATAAGGGCAGGAGTGAGGTTCCAGTTTTCTCCATTTATCTTAGAGAGTTTGTCGACTTCATCCTGATTGTTGAACTTCTTGATCAATTATATATCGTTAGTCTCCTTATCAATCACTTCTCAATAATCAAATTTATTCTTTTAACTGCACTCCAGTTCAATCTCATCTAATTGAGTTGCCACATTCTTTTTCTTGCTTACCAACATTTATCTTAATAGACTCTCCATAGTTTTGAATAATTCATCCTTTTCCACATTCTGGTCCTCCAGTTCCACTATTGTCTTATTAAGTCCCAATATATTGCTTACCAAATTCTCACTTATTTCATTGTTGCTTTAGTTATTCAAGTCTTAAAGTGATGATAAGTGTTGAATTTATTAGATCCTATTTTTTTTTATTAATTCATGAAGTAACAAAATTTCCTTCTTCTTTGATTCATTGTCCAATTGAGAAAGACTATATTCAGTTTCTCAAATGCTTTGTAAATTTTTAAGTTTCTGAATGTACTCTTCCTACTGCTTTTTATCTTTTTCGAATTGAGCAATTATATTGAGACGATGCTACTCCTCGATTTCTTTCTTCTTGATTAGATTCATTTATATTTAGATGTTTTATTCCATAACCTGTTCTAGTATTCTCTTATACTTAGTCTGAATTTCTTTTATCATATTTCCTAATTCGTATCTATAACAAGCCACTTTCTATTATACTTCTTCAAAATAATAATTCACCTCATCATATTCAGATAGAATCCCTATGTACTTCTTCTTATTCCCATAGAAATCTCTTATTATCTTATTACAAGTATCAATAAATCTAGGATTGCTTTGCTTATTATGCACCGAGCTAAAATGAGATGATGCTATCTATAATTTTCTTTTTTTAAACTTAAATTTATTCATAGATTAAAAGAAAGTTTTTTGATTTTCCATTAAATTCAGATCTGGATGAATATTGTAATCTATATTATTCTTGTTGAAATCATTCATATAAAAGTCTTCTAGATTATGTTAAGGAATCTTTCTAAAAGTAGAAACAGTTGATCTCTAAATCAGATTGATCATTTCAGAATCATTATAATCTTTAAACTCATGATCAATTATGTTTTTTTTTTGATTTAGTAGGGTATTAGACAAGCTATTAGTGTTATTGAATTTTTTGATTAGAAATTTATTGTGGTTGGTCTATTCTGCCATAATATATTATAACTATATTAATTTAAAATATAATGAGAAAAGTAGCAATATCATTATTGTTGATACTATTATTATGGGGATAGAGAAAGTGTGGGGATGGAGTGGGAGATGGAGTGACTCAATGGCTGAAAACAACAACCCCATTTATTAGGCCATAAAAAGCAGGTTACTTTTTTAACGTGCATGAAATAATAGGTTTAGAAAAAGCATCAAACGATGCTGTATCTTTAGGTCTGGAATCTCAGATTGATAGGATGAAGAATGAAATAGATGAATATAGAGACAAATCATATGAGCAATAGGCAGAGTTAAAGCAGGAAATAGATATTGCTCATGATGTAGGCAGTTGCAATGACCAACTCATTCATTATGATTAGGATAGCTAAATATCCGTCGACTCTCTTTTTCATTCTCTATATCCTACTCCTGATATTATTAAGTAGATTTTAGATAAGTAGAATTATTCAAATAGAATTAATGCTAATATTAGAAATAATAGAAATAATGGCAATAATAAGAGGATTAATAACAGGAATGGTGTTCCTTAACTTAATGATGATGATGACAATGGTAAACTTATTGGGGGAAATCAATCTAAAGATTGTGCTGCTACCTTGAAGACGAGTGAAGACACTTCCGATAAAGCAAGTTTGTTAAAACAGAAGTTCAATAGTTACAAATTAGCCTAGATAGGTGGATCATCATCATTATTATCATCAACAAATAAGAATGCACAATCATCAGGACAAGAATAGAATTTGGAATTCAAAAAGAAGAAGAAAGCACAAAGATAATGATATAAAATAATTACTAATAAGTGTAAATATGGATGATGATCAACAATACATTAGTCCATGCAAGAGTTTATCAGGAAAGTAGTGTGGAAGAACGTTGTTGAGAGCAGTGTGTTTATCCTTATTAATTTTAAGAGATAACTATTTATAACTGTGTTCGATTTGAGAGTCATAATGAAAAATGTCTATATAGTTATCAATCATCTTCTCACTAGGAACTATCAATTCTGAAACTACATCATCAGCTCCTCCAAAAATGAACAAGGTCTAATCATGAATGAACCCTTTGGGCATTATTCTTTAAGTAACCATCAATTTTTTATTGATCTTAGTTTTCCTATCCTTGAGACTTACAATCTAGATCTTATCAGTATTGTCAAAGTTATCCTGTCCCCCAACAATAAGAACATACTGTTTGGACTGATTAAGAACAGTCAGATAGAAACTATTGAGAGGATTTTTTAACTTCATATCATATTACACCCAATTATCATTTTTTATCGTATATCTATAGATAGTGCGCACTGTAAATTCATAATACTTTTATTCCTCGTAAGTTATTCCTCCTATTATATAAACTTCCCCAGTATCTTCAAATCCAACAACTCCTTAACTATGTAATCCCACTGGCATTTCCATTATTATTTCCCATTTATCTTCTTCTATTTTATATACTTCTCCACTCTTCAAAATCTCTTATTTCCCTTATTAATTGAAACTTATCCCTCCAAATACATAGATCCTTTTAAAACTCTTGTGATAAAACCATCCAAACTTGCATCTTCCCTTATTCATTTTCCTTAGCTTTTTACTGTGGAAAGTTATAAGACTAATAAGTTAACAACTTCAAGAAGCTTTTTTTATAGGATTAATTATTCCGCCAATAGAAATTGCTAATCTCTGATTGATTCTGATGCAACTAGAATGAAGATATAACTTTAAATCGAATCCAATATCAAAAATATTTACACGGTCTTCAAATAAGTTATATTCTAAGACAAAAGGAGTATTAGGATACCCAAAAATGTATAAATTTACATTAAATTATTGATAGTTGTCTGCTTGGATTTCAGTTAAATATTCATTTAGCCAATCTTGATTAAAACAGGGTTTCTTAATAAGCAGGTTATTGTTCTAATACTTCTTACATAGAATTATTTGTATATAAGGTTCATAAATCATTTGGGCCCAATCTAGGTTTATCACACTTTGACCAAAACTAATTAGTTCTACTATATTCAATATTTTTATATTTATATTATTATATTTCTATTATATTAATAAAAATATTACATTAAATTATTATATTAATATTACATTTAAATTTTTATTAATATAATCTTTAAATTATAAAATTATATTTATAATTTAATATTTATACAGTTATCCCATTCCCATTCTAATTTCTAAACAAAGAATTGATGAGTTTTGAATAGTTCTGGCGGTTCCTTATTATTAGCTCCAAAAAGATAAATGGTCTAATCATAATAAAAATCGCTATTGAGTTTTTAAGATGCCATTACTTTAATCCTCTCTTTAAAATCAATTTGAGTCCTACATCTATACTTTCAGTTTATAAAATCCAATTCATAAATGTATTCTGATAGACCTTAATCATGGCTACCTCCTATCAATAAAAGGTCCCCTCCACTCAATGCCTATCCCATTCCACATAATTTTATTGGTAGCTTCATTTCAATCAGCTCCCATTAATTATTTTCTAAGTTATATCTCTCTATTTTATTTGTTAATTTTAAAAAACTATCTCTTCCTCCATATACATATATTTTATTTTTCATTATAAAATTACCGTGACCAAATCAACCTATTTTTAAACAGCAATCTTGTTTCCATCTTAATTTTAATTTTTTTTCTTTTTTCTTATTTTAATCATTTTCAATATTTTCCTTATTATTTTTTTCTTATATTTATTATTCTTAATATTATTTTTCATATTTTTTATTAAAATCATAGTTTTTCTTATTGCAGAAATCGATTAAATAATCTACATTAATTATTTCGACAGAGTTTAAAACTTATTATTATATTTGATCTTTTATTTAATATTATTTTAATAATTTACTTTCATTAAAAATATCTTAATATTCATTATTTTAAGTACTAATACCTCCTATAATAAATAACTTTTAGTCTAATTTTATTATTGAATGATTATATCTTGAAATTTTAAAATTCATGACTTTATAAAAAGTGTTTGTTTATTTTTCAAACATAAAAACTTCATTTTTACTCATTATTTTTTATGTTTTTTTTTTAATCATAAAACCTCCAGTAATTATTATCCAATCTTAATTTAATTAAAGGGAAGCACTATAATCATAGAAATTAATGTTTTAATTTTGATTGATTTAATGTAAAACCCATTTTTCTTAAATTGAATTAAATTTCAATAAATATTTTTCATTTTCTTTAAATACATTATTATTATTATTTTTCTTACAAAAAATATATAGATTATTATTTTAATTTTGAGCTTCTTAAAAATCGATTATTTAGGTACTTTTTTTTTATTTTTAAGAGTTACCCATATTATAAATTTAATTATAAAATAATAATAATGAATTATAACTTAAATCAAATTAAATTAATATAATAAAATAACTTACTTAAAAATAAAAATAAAATATGGAATTAAATAAATATAAATTTTAATTATTTTATAAATACTAATTAATATATTTCATTAAAATTAAATTTATTGATTCCAATTAAATATTTATTAAGCTTATGTCCATATTTATTAGTACAATTCAATTTAATAATCAGTTCTATTTGGACTAGTCATAATATCCTAAAAATGTAATAAAAAAATGAAATGATAAATACAATATTACCTATATAATTTGACTGGCTTCAGTGAAATTAAAATTATAACACTAGAATTCTGCTTGTTTTAATAAATGAAAAGCTTTTTAATCTTAAAAAAGAATGTTAGTTATATTATTTATTATATAAAGTAAAGCTTAGCATTATAATTACAAGTCATTATGAAACATAAACGGGTCAAACAAACCCATGTTAAAGTTTTAGTATTTATTGTATTCATTATAAAAGCTATTATTATATATATAGTTATTAATTTCAAGTTACATTCAATTATTATTACTATTATTACCATTAATGTTATTATTACTATTTTAATCATTATTAATCAATCTTAATTCCTAATCTCCATGCGCGTAATTACAACTATCTTTATTCTTACACTCCCCTTTATCTTCGAAAAATTTGCATTTTAATGTTTTATAATTAAAATTAAAACTGATTTTTTATATTTCTGGTATATTTGAAGGTAAAGGATCTGAACATTTTCTTATGTCCAATTCTCCATGAGCGAATAAACAATTTGAACCCAATTAACATCTACCATCTTATATTTCAATATTATATTTTATATTTTTAATAAATAATACTTAAATAATGTCTACATATTGATGTCTTATATTTCTTATTTAATTGTTCTTTATTTTTTTATTTGTTATTATCATTTTTAATTTCATTTTTATTCTCTTCTGATCTCAATAGTTAATCAAATAATTAATTTTATTATTATAATTATTGATCCATTCTCTTTAATTATTAAATAAGAATATATAAATTTTATTAAATTTATTATTAATATTATTAATTTTTTAAACTAATATAAATTGTAATATTAAAATAATAATAAATATTATAATTTAAAAGAAAGGTATAATTATAATTTTTATTAAAATTATAACTTATTAATAAAGTTTAGAGTATGAATTAAATAGATTCTCTAAAACTTTAATTAGTGTTACAAGATTGCACAAAACGACTGCAATTTTTAGGACACATAAATATCTAGGATGAAGCTAGCAGTGAATTAGCAGGATTTGAGATAAGCAAACTATTAAATTCTTAAAGATAATTAGAAACTTAATATGCTGAATTGATTTAAACTCGATCAACTCTTACAGGAATATCAAATAAACCATAATTAGAAGAAATATAAGCTAAGATACAAGAAGTAGCTAAAAAACTAAAGGAATCTACTAAAAAACTATGCAGATTATTTAAAGAAAATCCAGACATAGTAGCTGATAAGAAAAAAATAGAATCAGATAGAAGAGCTTTAATTTATAATATTGAATAGTTATATTCAGCAATATAGCAGAATTAGTACTAAGAACTGTAAGAAAAAATAATAAAAGAGTTAAGTGATTAAGACTTAATCAGAAAATTAACTTCAGAAGAAAAGAATCTAAACTCTACAATAAAAGAATTAAAATTATAAAAAGCATAAGAATAAAAAGATTATTAGTTAGAATGTACGGAGAAATAGAAATTGATTTAAATGTTAAAAGACAAGTTAGTTTATAAAACTAAGAAAGCAGACTAAAAAATAAACTACGAAGAAAAAGAATGCTTAGCTGAAGAAGGAACTTGTAAAACAAAATTAGAATATAAAATAAGAGAATTAGAATCAAATTTAGGTCGACTAAAAGGGAATATTCAGAAGGAAACTTTAGTTAATGCTCAATTGATAGCTTATTTGAATGATAAAGAATAATAACTGTTGAAATAAAGTGAGGATTTAGGAAGGAATTATGATAAAATGAAGAATGATATTGACTTTGAGAGGGATACTCTCATCAAGAAGTCAGATGAAGATAAAGAGAAGTTGTAACAGTTGAGGGCCAGGTAATTATATTATATATTATTTATAATATATATTATTTGTTATTTATTATAATTGCTATTATTATTTATTATTATTATTATTATTGATTATTTGATTTTTAGGTAGAAGCAGGAGGATTTGGAGTTAATCGAAAATGACAAGAAGGAACAGGAGAAGAATGAAGCTCTGATTCAGAAGCAGTTGAAGTAAATAAAACTTAACAATGCTATCCAGTATGTCTAGATGAAGTATCTTGAGTGGAAGGAGGCTGGTGGAGGCAAAAAGAAGAAGAAAAAAGGTAAGAAGAAAGGTAAGAAGAAATGATTATACATGCATCATTAATATACATATACTATTTATTATCATATTATTATCACATTATTATTACATTATTATTTCATTATTACATTATTATCATTTCACTTAGAGAACCATTTTACGAAGTTCCTTTAATTTTTACCTTCCATCTGCTAAATAATAGTCTATCTTTTTAAGATCTTTTTCTTTCTCATCTTTATATTATTTTTTTCTAAATTCGTTATTAACTAAATCTATGAAGTAATGTCTTGTGTTAATATCATCTACTTAATAACATAGTTTCATAAACTCTCAATAAAGACTTAGAACTTTACTCTATTAAATAAAAAAGTGAAGAGATTTCATATAATACCTTATGATAAAAATATATTCTTAATTATACTTATAATAATATTCAAATTTTATTTAATTAAAACGTAAAAAAAATTCAATGAATGTAAGATTTCAATAAAGTTAGACAATTAAATAAGAAGAAAATATTAAATAATCTGTCACTTCAACTGCTGTTGCTGGGTCTAAAATTAGTAAATTATAAGATACAGGAGCATATTATTTAAACAAAATTAAAAAAGAATCAGAAAAATTAAAATTATTAGAAGAGGAAATTAAAAGAAATGAAATAGAATTAGAGTATAAAAGGAAATAAATAGTGAGTTAATAATAATACTCAGATATGAAATAATAATAATAAGATCCTAATTATATATAGAGGCAAATCAAACAAATATAGATAAATTTGGATAAAAATAGATAAAAACACAATGAAACTATTGCAAGAAATAATCAACTCAGATTAGAAATAGATGCCCTTAGAAAAGAAAAAAATATTTTCAATTAAATTTACAAGGATCTTTAAGAAGAATTAAAAATTAAAACACAAGAATAAAAAGATATGGAGAAAAAATCATAGAAATTAAAATAAGATTTTGATTTGATAAAGTAAACATTAGAATAAACAAAATAAAAAACATTTAAAGAGCAAAAGGATTTTGAAAAAGAGTTCCAAAATGTATTTAAAATATTAGATAAATAAAACAGAGATGAAAAGCTAAAAGACATTAAGTAAGAAGCTAAAAACAGAAAGAATAATGAAGATTTATTATTCGCTAGTAAATATATGGGAGATACTTATATTACTTAATTATAAGATCAAAATAATGAAAACAAAAATAATATTAGTAATTCTAATTTTGATAGAAATTTTGGTAATTCTTCACTTTTTAGGACTTAAAATAAATTTAATAATAAAAAATCGAAAATTTTCAATTCTAAAGATATTAATAGTTTAGAAAATATAAAAATAGAAGTTTAGAAATATGAAGATACTTTTTAACAATTACAAAAAGAAACTGGAAAGCAAACTATATAAGAAATAGTTGAAAAATTTGTTGAGTAGGAAGAATAAAACTTTAGTTTATTTACTTATATAAATAATTAATCTGATGAAGTAGATTATTACTTATATTTATATTCTATTAATATTATTAGTTAGAAAATTTAGAAAGAACTAAAAATAATTTAAAAGAAGAGTTAGCTTTAATTAAAAATCCAATTGCTGATAAAAATGACTAAAAAGTTAAAAAAATAAAGTAAATGTAATAAGATATTGTCTTGTTTACCGATAAATATGAAAAAATGAAAAAAATATAAGGAAATTTGTAAAAAACATTAAATGCTTTAAAGATAGGAATTCCTAACATTTTTGATAAGATAGGATGTAATAATAAAGAATATTTAGAAGATTGGG
>Ga0315908_10002032_pt1 | contig 14968 bp, 8 predicted proteins | sample LakEriMetagenome_12_FD_203520 | JGI IMG/M metagenome (GOLD analysis project Ga0315908, IMG submission 203520) | Freshwater fungal communities from buoy surface, Lake Erie, Ohio, United States - Buoy 4 MA124 | ecosystem: Environmental > Aquatic > Freshwater > Lake > Lake biofilm | place: USA... | reverse complement strand
TTCAAGGTCGGTAAAGAAAAGTGAAATCTTCTTGACCTTTCCCGTACATTCATGTGCCAAACAGAAATTTTAAAATAGTTTTGTACTCTGCAATTCAATTAATTCGGGAAAACAATGATTTCAAAATCCGTTGACAAAAAACTCTTCTTGCTCGATGCTTATGCGTTGATTTATCGCGCGTACTTTGCATTCGCAAAAAATCCCCGAATCAATTCCAAAGGTCAGAATACCTCTGCAGCCTTTGGCTTTACCAATGTGCTGATCGACATCATCAAAACGGAGAAGCCAACCCATCTTGCAGTGGTTTTCGATCCGCCAGGTGGTTCAGTGCACCGCATTGCAGATTTTGAAGCGTACAAGGCACATCGCGAGGAAATGCCCGAAGACATTCGCAACATGATTCAGCCCATCAAGCGGATTGTTGAGGCCTTTAACGTACCAATTTTGGAAGTCAATGGCTACGAGGCGGATGACGTGATCGGCACCATCGCAAAGATTGCCGAAACAAAGGGATATACCACGTACATGATGACACCTGATAAGGATTATGGTCAGTTGGTGTCAGAAAATACATTTATCTACAAGCCAGGAAGAATGGGGAATCCACCCGAAATTCTCGGTGTCAAGGAGGTGTGCGAGAAATTTGAAGTTGAAAACCCAATGCAGGTAATCGATATCCTTGGGTTGTGGGGTGATTCAGCCGATAACATTCCAGGTATTCCAGGTATTGGTGAAAAAACTGCGAAGGCCTTGATTCAGAAGTACGGTTCGATGGAGGCTTTGCTCGAGAATGCACACGAATTGAAGGGGAAGCAACAAGAAAATGTCATCAACTTCGCCGACCAAGGACGTGTGTCCAAAATGTTGGCGACGATCATTACCGATCTTGAGGTAGACTTCGATGAGGAGGCATTGATCATGTGTGATGTGGATGCTGAAAAAGTGAAGGATGTCTTTACAGACCTTGAGTTTCGAAACCTTGCCCGCCGCGTCATCGGTGAAGAAATTGTGGTTACAGCTTCGGCAGCTCCAGCGTCTAAAAACAAGGGGGATAGCGCACAGCTCGATTTGTTTGGTGTGCAAAGCATGCTCGTTGATCAAGATCCAACACCGACCGCAGACTATAAAACGATTGCTACAGAGAAGCCAAGTTATCATCTCATCACTTCTCCAGAGGAACGTAAAGAGCTTTTGGAAATCCTTCTTCAGCAAAAAGAGGTGTGTTTTGATACGGAGACAACGGATCTCGATGCTTTACATGCCGATTTGGTAGGAATGTCGTTTTCATATAAAGCGCGTGAAGCATTTTACGTTGCCGTACCAAAAGAGTTCGAAGAAGCAAAGTCCATCGTTAAAGAGTTCGAGCCATTCTTCCATTCGACCTCAATTGAAAAAATTGCACACAACATAAAATACGATTTAAAGGTGCTAAACCGTTACGGAATTCATGTGGCTGCACCAACATTCGACACCATGATTGCCCATTATTTGATTAACCCAGAATCAAAGCAGGGCATGGACTTCTTAGCGGAATTCTACTTGAAATACCAACCTATTTCCATCGAAACATTGATCGGTAAAAAAGGGAAAGGTCAAGGAAACATGGGTGATTTAAAGCCTGAAGAAATCTCTGATTATGCGTGTGAGGATGCAGACATTACCCTACAACTGAAGAAGACGTTTGAGCCAGAAATTCAAAAAGAACACTTGAAGGAGTTGTTTTACACTATGGAAATGCCACTTGTTGAAGTATTGAAAGACATGGAGCAAGAAGGCATTGCAATTGATGTTCAGGCGCTCAACGACTATTCCGCCGATTTAGAGAAACACTTGGTGATTCTGGAGAAATCAATTCGCGACGCCGCAGGAACAAATTTCAATGTGGATTCTCCAAAACAGCTGGGTGAAGTGCTTTTCGACTACTTAAAAATTGATCCCAAAGCGAAGAAAACGAAAACTGGTCAATATGCCACATCAGAGGATGTATTGGTCAAGTTAGAAAAAGCACATCCAATCATCCCGATGATATTGGAATACCGTCAGTTGCGCAAGTTGAAAAGCACCTATGTGGATCCGTTGCCAACATTGACTGACCGTGTCGATGGACGAATTCACACCAACTTCATGCAGACGGTGACAGCAACCGGACGACTAAGTTCGAACAATCCGAACCTTCAGAATATTCCGATTCGTACGGAAAAAGGACGTGAAATTCGTAAGACTTTCATCCCACGTGATGCGAATCATATCTTGATTTCAGCGGATTACTCGCAAATTGAATTGCGCATTATTGCTGCCTTGAGTGGCGATATACAAATGATTGAAGCGTTTAGAAGTGGACACGACATCCATACTGCGACCGCTTCCAAAGTATTCAATATCCCGATGGAGGAGGTTACGCGTGAGCAACGAAGTGCTGCAAAAGCGGTCAACTTTGGAATCATCTATGGCCAGTCCGCATTTGGATTGGCACAGAGTTTAAATATCTCAAGAACGGAAGCAAAATCTATCATCGACAGCTATTTTGAGCAGTTCGGCGCACTCAAATCCTATATGGATCGTGTGATGGTGGATGCCCGTGACGATGGGTATGTCGAAACCATCATGAAACGCCGACGTTACCTGCCAGACATCAATTCAGCCAATGCCGTTGTTCGTGGCTTTGCTGAGCGAAATGCCGTCAATGCTCCTATTCAAGGTTCAGCTGCTGACATCATTAAAATGGCGATGATTCGCGTACACAATGCATTGAAAAATCACCATCTAAAGACGCGTATGATTCTACAAGTACACGATGAATTGGTGTTTGATGTGCCTACAGATGAAGTTGAGGTGGTGAAAGCACTGGTAAAGGAAAGTATGGAACATGCCGTTGAAGTTGGAGTTCCATTGGAGGTTGAAGTTGGTTCTGGTGCGAATTGGTTAGACGCCCATTAATCCGTAAACAGTACCTTCCATCCTCTATTTTCAAGCACTCTCGTTAGGGTTACGAGCTCATGTGCATCTGAAATTTTTTGGTAAATCTGACTAAAAGACAATGTGTTTTTGTTCACCTGTGGACTTAGGTTCATCGGGAAATCCAATGATGCTTCTGGAAGAAATTCCATTTCGATATGGGCTAAAAATCGGCGTAACAAATCCAGAGCCTCGTTGTCGGAAATTTTGAAATCCGAAGACTGCACAGATGAAACGAAATCGATGCTTCGTTTCGCACGCGTAAGCAATACATTCAAGCGTTTTGATCCATTTTTAGTGTTGAGTGGGCCGAAACGCATATGAAATTCACCATCCACATTTCGTCCGTAACCAAGACTGATAATCAAGCGGTCACATTCCTCGCCTTGAACATTTTCTAGTGCTTTAAAAAAAGCAGTTCCTTCCATGATCCGTTGTTCCAGGATTATTGAACATTGAGGGGATAAGGACGAAAAAATCGCCGCAAGTTGTGTTTCGGAGAATGCAACCACTCCCAAATGTTCCTCTTCAAAAAGGGCTACTTCTAACAATTTTGCAACTTCCTGGGCTTCCACTTGATTTTGCCGATCATCATAAACACCTTGCGCACAATAATGCAGACGAATCGGTGCTGATGTTGCTTTTGCCGATGGAAAGGCAATCAACTCATTTTTATAGAAATTTCGGTTTGAGAAACAAATCAATTCTGGATGTTCACTGCGGTAGTGGTGCCGCAATAACACATTTTTCCAATGAAAAGAAGCCTGGTGTAAAAGATCTATGGTCTCTTCTGATTGGGACTTAAAATAGGTCGATGGGCCCATTTGTTGCTCATCCCCTGCAACGAGGATTCTACCCGAACGTTGGATTGTGCCCACGGCATTCTGCAGCGGAATCTGACTGGCTTCATCGAAAATCGCGGCATCAAATAAGCCTTGCTGAAGTGGAAAACATTTTGCCACTTGGGCTGGGTTACTCAACCAAAGAGGTTTAATCAGCTGAATCCAAATTCGTGCTTCAGAGGCAAACAACTCCCGCAATGATGGATAGTTTCTCGACTTCCCGAACTCCTTCACCAAAATGGACTTCCCTTTTTTTAATTGTGCCTTCAAGGCTTTCTCTTCTTGAGACAACTTGGAAGAAGTGGTTTGAAGGATGCGCTGGTAGTGCATAAACAGATCGAACTGTCTCCGTTCTATTAACTGTGCAAATTGAACAGCTTCGGTGTCTTGTTCAGTGATGATGGTTTCACATTTTTCGCGAATTCTATCATCAGAAAAATTCTCAAATTGTGGAAACTGTGCTACCAATCGCGTGTAATTGCATTTGCAAATCGCAGCTTCATAGCTTTCGAAAGTGGCGTAATTATTCAGGTTTCGCAACAAGGCGTCCGAGACATTTTTTAAGTCTTTTTGTTGCGCGAGAATTTCTGAAAGCTGTCCAGAAATTTCGGAGATTACTTCAGCGATTTGTGAATTTTCTATCCATCTAAAATGATTGCGAAGATCACTGAATAAAGTATGGAGTGAGGAATTTTCTTGCGCCAAAACTTGACGGTGCTCTGATGGGATTTTCATCCAATCGGAAAGAGATTCTTCTGTGAAATGTTGAATTTGCAAATGAATCAATTCCAACTCATTTTCCACGTCAAATACACCTATTTCGCAGAATTCGATTTTTATCTGCGCTATAGAAGCTTCATGATGTAAAAATTGGCGCCATTTATTCAATGCTTCAAGGGCTCCTTCAACGGGAATTGTTGCTATTTTTTTCCATTGAGAACGGAAGCGCTTTCGCCCAAAAAAAGAGGTATCCTTCGCCAATTCTGTCAAACGCTCGGTCTCGGTCAGGGTGGGAATAAGCTTCCAATTGACTTTTTCACCAGTCATTGAGGCGAGGGTAATTTGCTGCTGCAAATAGTTTTTTCGCAACTTCAAAAAGCGTTTTTGTTCTTTCGATCCTGCACTTAAAATTGGTGCATATTTTCGGAATGACTCACCCTCAAATTGTTGACAAAGTGCGGCCTTTTTCATCGCACTATGCAGATCTATCCAAGAGACAATCGAAAAGAGTCTATTCAGTCGTGACAGTTCCTTGATCCATTTCTCAATGTGCTGATCCAAGACGTGTAAAGCACCACCATTCAACACAAAGCGTTGCAGCGTTGATACAACGTTGGTCAGCTTGTGTTGATATAAATTTTCAATCGTACCCTTGTGTTCAATCCACTCATCCATTGTTGGCAAATCGCTTACATATGGTAAATGCTCGAACTTGTGTTTACTTGCTATCGCGTGAAAAGTGGCATAATTCACTCCGCCAATCAATGTTTCCGAATTCAACAAATCGAGTTGCAGTTGCAGTTGATGCAGGTATTGTTCAGAAAGGAACAGCGGATTTTCAGAGTTTGGTGTGAACGACTCAAGTCGAAGCCAAGCGGATTTCAATTCAGCGAGTACATCTTTCGAAATGGTTTCGGAAGTGGAGATAAAACATAGGTGTCCAAGTCCAAAGGCATTCAATTTTCGTTGAATGACCTCTAGCGCCACACGTTTTTCTGAAACTACAAGAACAGAAAAGCGATCCAAAAGGAGCTTCGCTACGAGGTTGGATAAGACCTGTGATTTTCCTGTTCCTGGTGGACCCTGAACCACTACATGTCCTGTTTCTATGGATTTTAAAACCTTCAACTGGTCTGGATCGGCAGGAAAAAGGAGCGCTTTATTCAGCACAAAGGGAGAGACTAAATCTTGCGCCGTATCACCCAAGAGTTGTTTCAAGGCATCATTCAACGATAAAGAAGCAAGTTCCTCTAGTTCACGAATGATTTCAAAGCGATGATGGTGAAAATTTCCAAGGAAATGGGGTGTTTCTTGCACTTCAAGGAAACCAGCATTTCGCAACAGAGCTGCCAAATTCTCCAATGATGTGCATTGGTCACAATCCACTTGAAAAACATTCTTCAGGCGAATTTTTACAAATGGATTGACAAAACCATTTTCTGTATCAAACTGAAGTCGAACTGTTTCATTGACTTTATTGATCACAACATCCACCGGCAGAATCCACAATGGAGAATTCACAATACTGTCATTCACCTTCCAAGAAATGTGACCCTGCGCAATACTCAAAGGGAAAATTCCTTGTTCACGACGTGTTTTCGTTGCCTGTTGTACAAGAGATTTAATGATTCCTGAAAAGGGAAAGTCTTGTGTAATTGAAGTGTCATTTAACTCCATTGCCACGCCTCGTTCTAGGTTGACCAATAAATCAGACGCGTTGAATTGACTCGCATCTACGAGCAATTGATGTATCCGTTCTGTACTGATTTGCGTCACCTTGCTAAGATACAAAATTCGGCGGCATTGAAAATGCTATCGCATGCCACCGAATTCAGAGTGAGAGTGAGAATGGAGAGCGACCGAAGCATACATCATTCCTTTGTACCTTGTACTTCGAAGCTCAAAGAGCGAATAAGGACCATTGTCCAATTAAGAATTTGATGCTGCGCAAATTTGACGCCATAGGCGATTCAGAATTTGTTGCTACGCAATTGAAAATTTGTTCCCTTCGGGAATTTGAAGAAATCATAACAGGAGCGAAGAAAGATCAAGTCTATGTTCTATGCTCCTTCAGCGAAGCGCCTTGTCCGCCGAGGCGAGGTCCATTGTCCAATTTAGAATTTAATTGCTGCGCAATTTGACGCCATAGGCGATTCAGAATTTGATGCTTTGTAATTGGATGTTTCAAAATACGAAGGACAATCAAGTCTTTCTATTTTTGAGTCTATAATCATTTAGACCTTATCACACACACCGAATTCAGAGCGAGAGTGAAAACAGAGAGCGACCGAAGAATGCACCAGTCTATTGTCTTTCCGTCCATTGTACTTCGAAAATCAAGGAGCGAAAAAACTTTGTCTTTTATCGAAGGGTTTAGTGGAAGTTTTTCTTCTTTATCATTGTTTTGTGCAGAAATCAACGAAATTTCCTTACCTTTCTTTGATGAAATTTACACTGCCCAGCGCTAAAGGCTTTGATAATCAAGTAGAATTAGTGTCTAAAGACATCAAAAACTCAACTGTGGATAAATTTTCTTCCTCCAAAAAAATAAATATAGAACGAGATATTATGTTTCAAGGTGAGTTCATCACTTTTGAAATGCCACACTTCAGTTCAATAACAATGTGTTCAATTAAACGAATGATACAATTTTAATCCATGGATAAACTTAAATACGCAATAGTTTGCGTGGATGATGACCCGACTATACTTCAGATGATTAGTTTTCAACTACAGAAGTATGTAGATGAAGAATGCACTTTAATTGAGTTTTTTACCAGCCCGATTAAAGCACTTGAAAGTATTGACGATTTGATTGGGGAGGATATCGATATAATTTTCATTGTTGTTGACTACCAAATGCCGGAAATGAATGGTGCCGAACTAATAAGAAACATTAAAATTAATCATCCCGAGATGAAATGTATCATGTTGTCTGGGCAGGCGAATGCAATTCAGGTCGACGACCTTGTAAATGATAATCTTCTGGACTCATTTATTCCAAAACCATGGAATGAAGAAGATCTAATTAAAGCTATAATTCCATTTCTGGAGGATCGTGATTTAATACTTAAAAAGCCATGAAATACTCTGTAAAAAGAAAGAGTCACTTCCTCGTGATTCTTTTTATGACTATTCTTTCAGTAACCGTGAATGGACAAAAAATTGAAACTCAGTTCAATGGATTCGGCCATTTAGAGTTTATCGCAGATTATTCCGATGCTACAAATGCTGCTTTTGCCATCGGCGAACATGACTTTTTTGTCAATTCTAAATTGAGTAAAAGGATTTCATTTTTAGGAGAATATGTGATTCGATTCAATGGTAAATCAGCAACATCATTTTTACCAAGTATAGAGAGATCATTACTAAAATTCAACTATTATAAAAATCATAATTTGATTGTTGGTAAAATCCATACACCGGTGAACTATTGGAACGATAGCTATCATCATGGCCGGTTATTTTTTCCAACAATAGATCGCCCTTTGGCATTTAGTTACATCATACCTTTGCATACACTGGGTTTGCAGATTCAAGGCCAAAATCTAGGGAAGTGGAATTTTGGATATGACCTTGTCGTTGGAAATGGAATCAACAGTACCGATGGAATCAATACTGGGATTGACTTTTCATATACTGCGGCATTTCATATAAAGCCATTTGAAAACTTTAGACTGGGCATGTCACATTTCTACGAAAAGACAAAAAGTCATAATCCGGGAACCCACAGCGGTCACTCAACAGTGTATCCGCATTACGAAGGAGAAACATATACGGGGCCAATGACTTTAAATCTTACAAGTGCTTCTCTTTCCTATTTTGGCAATCGACTAGAACTTTTGAATGAAGCATCGTACAATAGAACATTCACCGACTCGTTAGGTGCAGCTAATAATTGGTCTAACTTCTCCTACCTTGGCTACAGAGTGACTGACAATTCAATTCCCTACATGGTTGCAGACTTCATTAACATAGCTGAAAATGACCTCTATGTCCACCCTTTCGATCTATTAAAACTCTGTCTAGGTTATCGTCATGAATTTAACCATTTACTGAGCCTTAAGACACAAGTGGAATACCTGACTTCCTTGCATCAACATGAAGACCATTCTCATGTACAGCGTTTCTCATTCAGAGTACAGTTCGCATATGGGTTTTAAATTGTCTATCATGAAAATACGATCTCTACTCTTTATTTCACTGCTAACACTGCTATCTCAGTCTACAATAGCACAAAATGGTGACATGAATAATTTGGTGATTATCGGAAACAACATTGGTACTGTTTCTTTGAAGAAAACCACGTTAATAAATGTATTAAAAGGCCGTTTAGATTCTTGGAACAACAATGTTACCGTTAAAATCGTGCTCCCTTCTCAAAAAAACGAGTCAGCCGCACTAACAGCAAAAGTGTTTTACGGAACAACGGTCAAAGGCATGCAAAAATTTTGGTTGTCCTTGGTTTTTCAAGGAAGAGCAAATCCACCAATTTTCTTAGACACCGACGAAGAAATCATCATTTTTGTTCAAAAAAATCCAGGTTCAATAGGTGTGATCCATGAAGGCGTCGATTACCCTAAGAGTCTAAAAATTAATATTATCAATTAGAGAACAATCATGCTTAGAGGCCTTTCTATTCAAATTTGGTTACCCTTTACGGTTTTATTCTTGATTATCACGATTGCATTTAATTTATACTATCCAAAAAAACAAGAAGACTTTTATATTAAAAATAAAAACAACGAACTCAAGGAATTAGCGAAAACGGTTGGATTAGGTGTCGAACTTTCATTAAGTGAAGATAACTTTCAAGGTCTCAAAAAGACACTCGACTTTGCGTCTGGAAGAAAGGATTTTGAATTCATTGCCATTGTCGTGCGAGAAGGTTTGACCGAAAGGGTTTTTACAAGTTATCCTATCCTTCCTGAAAAAGAAATCTTAACGAAAAAATCGGAAAAATACATTTACCAACGCAGCAAATTCTCTAGTAATGAATTTCATGGATACATATTAATTGCCGCGTCTAAACGGAAAATGTCCGAAGAGCTTTCTGCACTTAACCGACCGATATACTTTTCTACTCTCATCATATTCTTTTTAACGTTTATTAGTTATGTAGCAATTGCAAGACGAATAACTCGGCCCTTGAATCAACTCGTAAAGATCACCGAGGATATGCGGGTTGAAAATTTCAATAACTTTCCATTGCATCAATTTACTCGTGATGAAATCGGTAAGTTAGGGCAATCCATTTATGATCTGCAACAAAAACTCATTGAACAACGGAATCAAAATAAGGAATTATATGATGGATTGGAGCACGAGATAAAACTTCGAACGAAAGAACTCGAGCAAGCAACAGATGATCTTATCGAATCACAAAGGGCTGCTTCACTTGCGAATTATACTATGAATGTCAATTCTGGTACAGGCAAATTCCCCGAGCTTCTATTCAAGCTGTTGGAAATCGATCAATCCGAGAGTCTTTCATTGGAAACACTAAAAACATTCGTCCACAAGGATGATTACCTTTCATTTTCCTCTCTTATTGATCACCCAAGTGAGGGGTCAAACTTTAAAAATGAATTTTGCTTAATCAGCACGAGTGGCAATTCATTTTGGCTTTCGATAAGTGGATTAATAAAAAGAGATGTTCATTCGACTAATCTTATGATTAGTGGATTATTACAGGACATTACTGAACGAAAGAGCTATGAAAACGAGATTAAAAAATTATCATTGGTTGCTCAGAACACCTCCAATTGTGTCATAATTACAGATGCCTACCGAAAAATAATTTGGGTTAACGAAAGTACATTGAAAATTACTGGTTACAGCCGTGATGAGATTATAGGTAACACGCCTAAAATGTTTCAATGTGAAAAAACTAATCCTAAAACAATAGACTTTATTCGCGAAAAACTCGATGAAAATGAAAGGGTTAACTGCGAAGTTCTCAATCGCTCAAAAGATGGGAGGGATTATTGGCTAGATTTAAATATTGTTCCCCTTTTCAATGAAAGTGATGATCTTTATGGTTATATCGCCGTTGAAACAGACATCACTCCAATCAAAGAAGCATCGTTGGAACTTGAAGAGCGAGAGAAGCAATTGAGAGATATTTTGGATAATTCATCTGAAATGATTCATACGTTGGACAAAAAAGGAAATCTGCTTTGGGTTAATCAATCGTGGAAAGACAACCTTGGTGTATCTGATTCTGATCTTCATAATCGCAATATCTCTGAATTTTTCGATCATAAAACGAAATTAGAATTTGATGAAATAATGCCAAGATTAATGGCTGGAGAAATTGTGAATGAACTTCATTGTGGCTTTAACACAAAAGATGGTAAACTCATTCACTTGAAGGGGCAAACTATCCCGTTATTCAAGGACAATCAATTTATAGGAAGTCAAGCCTACTTGGCCAATATTACGCAGATTGTTAATGCAGAACGAGAACTTAACATGATCTCGAATTTACAGAAAATCCTTATGGACATTTCCATAGACTTTTTAAATGTTGATCCTCTTGAAACCAAAGAGATCGTTTGGAAATCGATTGAAAAAATTGGGAAATTTCTGCAAGTTGAAGTTATTTCAACAATTAACTTGTTAGATGAAAGAAGTATACTTCAGGATACATTGAATCAAGCAGATACCGAAAAAATCAAGCTGTCAGAGAACGCTAATTCAACTGAAAATATCCCGAATGGTAATCACTTAGCTCAAAATCGAATATTGATTCCATTAATACGCGATAACAATACTGTTGGAGATCTTATTTTAATTTTTCCAAGTTCTAGAATAATTTTACCTCAAGAAATAGAACTCTTAAAGCTATATGCGACAATGCTTGTTAACATTGAAAACAGGTACTTATCTGCTAGTGAATTAAGCGACGCTAAGAAAGAAATTGAAGCGATGAATTCAACGCTTGAATCGAAAGTCCTCGAAAACACGAAGCGAAATCTTGATTTATCGAAAACAATTGTAGAACAAGAAAAAATGGCAACAATCGGTGAGATTTCAGCAGGAATTGCACATGATTTGAATACTCCATTAGGTGCGATCAAAATTGGGGCTGAAAGTATCAGCTACTCACTAGAATCACTTTTCAAACTATTTCCAAAGCTGTCAGATGAGGAAATTAAGTTATTGTTGGAACTATCACGCAACAGAAAAATTGAAGTTTTCGTTGGTGGACTGCAATTAATGCGTGAATCAAAAGATATGATCGAATTTTTACAGAACGATCTTGGACTTGATCATTTGAACATAAAAAAAATAGCAGAACTTTTTGTAAAGTGTAGGATAAACAAGGAAGACAAAGAATTGATTTTCAATATTATGCGTTTTCAAAATACGGAAACCTTCCTTGAGACACTATCAACAGTATTAACTACCTATTCTATGCTTTCCTCAGTAGGAGATTCAGTTACGAAAGCCACGGATGTCGTTCAAAATGTAAGATCATTCATCAAAAAAGATATATCAAGTGGAATCAAAAGGAAAGAGATTAACTTAAAAGATAATATCCGGATTGTATTAAACATTTTTAATTACGAATTCAAGAAGAACGTGAACCTCGAGGTTGACATAGCTGACCAACTTATTATAAAAGGTTTCGATGTCAAACTTTTCCAATTATGGTCTAATCTGATTAAGAATGCCATAGATGCTATGGAAAAAACAACAGACAAAAAGCTAATCATCAAAGGCTTCGAAAAGGAAGGAAATATACTTGTATCTATCTCTAACAATGGGGAAATGATCCCACAAGAGATTCAGGACCATATATTTAAAAAGTTCTTTTCGACTAAAAAAGAAAAAAATGGAACTGGACTGGGATTAAGCATTGTTCAAAATGTGATACATGAGCATAGCGCGAAAATCACTTTAAATTCGAATGAAGAATTAACTACATTTACTGTTCAATTTAAAAAGATTAGCTAGTCTCAATGATTAAACGTTGCATTTTTTCATTTGTCATCTTGTTGACCCACCAAGTCAACGCACAAGGATTGTATTTTCCACCTAACGTTGGTGATCAATGGGATACCATACATCCGCAAACATTGGGATGGTGTCAACCGAAAATAGACAGCCTGTATGCCTACTTGGACACCAACAATACCAAGGCTTTTATCCTTTTGAAGGACGGGAAAATCGTTCTTGAGAAATATTTTGGAACACACACGGCAACAACTCCATGGTATTGGGCATCGGCAGGAAAAACAATCACCTCCTTCATGGTGGGAATGGCTCAGCAAGATGGGTATTTATCTATTAGCGACACAACGTCTCAGTACCTCGGTCAAGGATGGACAAACACCACGCCTTCGCAAGAGGAAAAAATCACCATTCGCAATCAACTCACGATGACAAGCGGACTTGACGACGCGGTGCTTGACCCCTATTGTACCTTGAATACCTGTTTGGATTATGTCGCTGATGCTGGAACGCGTTGGGCTTATCACAATGGTCCATACACACTTTTAGATAGCGTCATTGAGATGGCTACAGGTCAAACATTAAACGCTTATACCACCCAACGGCTAAAAATTCCGACAGGAATGACCGGATCGTTTTACACTGTCGATTACAACCATGTTTTCTTAAGTAATGCACGCAGCATGGCTCGCTTCGGATTGCTGATTCAGAATCAAGGAAATTGGAATGGAAATCAAATCATGACGGATCAAACGTATTTCGATGATATGGTGAATACGTCGCAAAATCTCAATCTGTCGTATGGATACCTCTGGTGGTTGAATGGAAAATCGAGTTTCATGGTGCCGCAATCACAGTTTGTTGTTCCGGGAAGCATGAATCCAAATGCTCCAGCTGACATGATTGCTGCCATGGGTAAAAATGGTCAATTCATCAATGTCGTACCTTCGCAAAACATGACTTGGATCCGCATGGGAGATGCACCCGACAACTCCTTTGTTCCTTTCCTGCTGAACGATATCATCTGGCAATATATCAATGACTTGTCCTGTTCAAGTGAGACGATAGAGTTGAATGCCAATGACATCAATGTATATCCTAATCCAGCAAATGGCAGTTTTATCCTCTCGTGTGGTGCCCCTTTGCAGATTTCTATAACAAATGCTTTTGGACAAGAAGTTCTGAACACCAACATTTCAGCTGGAGAATCGAATTTCACATGGGAAGAAACTGGGATTTATTTTCTTCAGTCACTTGATCTCAACGGGCAAAAATCAATTCAACGCCTAATTATTCACTAATGAACACTCTTCTTCAACACAAATTTATTTGGATTGGATTCAGTATTCTGATTTGTGGCTTTAATCAACCAATACGGGCGCAGATTTTGGGTTGCACAGATCCGTTGGCCAACAATTTTTCCGCAAGTGCCACGCAAAACGATGGGTCATGTACCTATTCAAATACAACAATCACTCCCGTAACTAGCGTTCAATTGGGAAGTGCCCTAGCAGAAACATCGGGTTTGATTCGTTGGAATAGTAGTGTTTGGACGCACAACGACAATACGGACCTTAATCTTTATGCGCTTGATACCATTTCTGGGGCAATCCTTCAGACCATCCCTCTCACTGGCACAAGCAATTACGATTGGGAAGAAATTTCACAGGATAGCAACTATGTGTATATTGGAGATGTTGGAAACAATGGCAACGGTAACCGCACAGATTTGCACATTTTGCGCGTAAGCAAGGCATCATTATCGGCTGGAATTCCAGTTTTTGACACCATTCGTTTCAGCTACTCCAATCAATCGGATTTTTCGGGGACAGGAGCCAATAGCACTGATTTCGACTGTGAGGCATTCATCGTTTCTCAAGACAGCATTTTTCTCTTTACCAAGCAATGGGTGAGTAATAAAACGAGTATCTATTCTTTGCCGAAGATTCCTGGAAACTATTCAGCCACTCTTCGTGGAACCGTTGATGTACAAGGCTTGATTACGGGGGCAACCTATTTGGAGGATAAGCGATTAATTACCCTCTGTGGCTATACACAAGTGCTACAGCCCTTTATGTACTTGCTCTACGATTTTTCAGGAACAGATTTTACTTCGGGCAATAAGCGCCGTATAGGTGTGAATCTATCTTTTCATCAGGTAGAAGGCATCGCAACCACCAATGGGTTAAAGTATTTCCTTTCCAACGAGCACTTTAGCCAATCCATTCTCGACTTTCCACAAAAACTTCACACGATTGATCTTAGCGCCCAATTGGGGAACTATCTTCTCAATCCTCAAAATGCTATTGAAGTACTAGGTGGCGAACCTTTCAGTATTTATCCCAATCCTACTCAAGGTGATATTCACATCATTTCGACAACCCCACCTGTTCGTTTCGAATGGATCAATGCACATGGAAAAGTTGTCGATAAAGGGATCATCATGCCACAGGAAACGGCCATTGGTACAGACAAGCTACAACCTGGAGCTT
>Ga0315908_10002031_pt1 | contig 14978 bp, 7 predicted proteins | sample LakEriMetagenome_12_FD_203520 | JGI IMG/M metagenome (GOLD analysis project Ga0315908, IMG submission 203520) | Freshwater fungal communities from buoy surface, Lake Erie, Ohio, United States - Buoy 4 MA124 | ecosystem: Environmental > Aquatic > Freshwater > Lake > Lake biofilm | place: USA... | reverse complement strand
CATTAGCTAGATAAGGAATGAAAATTGGAAGGATTGAAGATGTTACTCCTGTACCCACTGATTCCACTAGAAGAGGAGGAAGAAGAGGAAGAAGGTTATGATCATCTTATACTCTTTTATTATTATTATTATCATTATCATTATCATTATATTCATCATCATCATTATCATCATATATCATCTTATTTTTATTTATAATATCATTTTATTATATTATTATTATTTAACATTATTATTAGTATTCAAGTTAAAAAAATAATCAATAATATTATAATATAATTCAAAGTATTATTATTATAAAATAATAATTTATAAAAATAAAGATGAAGATATAATTATTGATATTAAGTATTCTTGTATTGTTCATGAAATGCGATTAAACAGACTAGAAACAAAAGAACATTGATAGTTCTTTCTTATAGAATGAGCTTAACGACTATGGATCATTGAAATTATGGGTAAATAATTACATAGAGCCAGCTGAATAATTGCACATTGATGATAAATTAAAGTAATTTAGTTGGTAATACAATATCAACTACATAGATGAGTCTTTTAAACAAAGTGATTATGAAGTGATTTACTTGAGAAGATTTGTAGATAGATTTATTAGAACTATCCCAATTCCATAATGGCCAATGGTTGTCAGGTACATGGTATTCCCTTAAATTTATGGTTATTATTCCAATGAAGTCTTGAGGAATTATCTACTTAAATTGTACAAGTTTGAAGCCCATTATCATCCTTTCATAACTGGAGATAGTTTTAGCTTTGGCGCTGCTAATGACATGTTCAGTGCTATAAGTGCAGAGGATGTTGAAAAGCTTAAGTAATTAGAAAAGCTCTCAAGGTTGGAATAGTTGAAGAGAGAAGTAATTATCATTATTATATTTATTATATTTATTATTATTAATTAGGTTGATTAAAACTTATTAAGCTAAACATAATAATTGTTAGAAGCTTAAGATTATGAAAAGAAAATTGAAGAATTGGTAGAAAAGGTTAACTTATTAGCTGAAAAAATGAAATTGGAAAATGGAGGATAGGATGCCCATCAAATTGCTAGTATTCAAGAAATTTTAAATTCAATTATTGATAAAAGAAAAATCTGATTTTAATATAAATTCAATATATTTATTTAAATTTCATATATAACTATTAGTAAAAAAAATTTTAATAAATCATAATCTGATATCTACTTTATTATAAAAATAAAATGATCCTGAAATTACTAAAAAATTTATTTAATAACAATAAATCTAAGTTATAGTAATAAAAATTTTATGAAATAATGTAAAGTAATAATAAATTTATTTTTGGAGGAATATTTATGTCAGGGTATTTTTTATAATATATATTATTAAGATCTCAACCGAAATATTTAATCTTAACTTATTTGTTAATAGTTATTCCTACTCTTGTTTAACCAATATTCGAATTTGATGTAATAAATATTTAACAAAAAAAGTAATTAAATAAAATTTTAGGGTATTATTCACTCTTTTTAATTCTTATAAATCTTCTATTATGCAGTTACAGTTTAATTTTAACTAGTTTTATAGATCCAGGAATAATACCTAAAAATTATTTGAAATATAAGTTACAACAACTAAACTCTTCAAATGAATAAGAAATACCTATTAGTAAAATAATAAAAAAATAAATAAGGTCCTCTTCAGAAATATTTTTTAATTACATTCCAAAATTTAATTTGTTTTAAGTTAACGGACATTCTTTGTAAATAAAATTTTGTAAAACATGTAATATCTACAGACCACCTCGAACTGTTCATTGTCATTTATGTAATAATTGTGTTTAGAAGTAAATTAATATTATTTTATAGTTAGTTTTGATCATCATTGTCCATGGCTGGGAACTTGTATTGCTAAAAGAAATTACAAATATTTTTATTTTTTTATTTTTCTGGCAAATTTTCAATTATATATTTCGTTATTTTTGAATATATCAATCCTTGTATTAAATTCTGGAAATTTATCTATAAATTAGATAATTCAATAAAATAAATTATCAACTATATTAATTACAATTTTAATAATAATATTTCCATTTATTTTCAGTTTGCTAATATTTCATAGTTTTTTAATTTATAATTTTTAAACAACAAATGAATTTTATAAGTCAAACAAAAATAAAATGAATAATCAATAATTAATTTACTAATTTAATTAAAATTTAATTTAAAATATAACAAATATATTTTTTAAAACTTTACCTAAAAGTTTGGTCCCTTTTAGATAAAACGTTATATTGGACAGTTCTTTAAATAATTAAAATAATTATAAATTAAAAAAATAAAGAACAAAAGAAATGGAATTATAAATAAGTATGACAAACGTAATTAGTGATAATTCTATTGAAATTTAAATAAGTTCAAATTAGCGTTTAGATTTATAATAATCGAATGATAATATTTTATAAATTAATTTAAATAATTAAAGTCCAATACAACTACTATAAAAAGACTAATTAAAAAACAAATGAGTTTATTAATTAAATTAAGAATAAAATTAATTTAAATATATTTTTTACATATAATTTTAATAAAATTTAATAATATTAAAAATAAATATGATTATGATAATTATTTTTGATAATTATAATAAGAAACGAATAATTCGTTCGCGCCCTTCCTCCCCAGTAAATGAGGCAGTCAAGACAATGTCCCACACGCAGAACGATGAATTAATAATAAAATAACAATCATTTTCATGCTTTAGTGACGATCTTCCATGCCCTGATATTTCCATCAGTAAATCCAGCAAAGAGGATTGTTCCTAAACTATTCCATGCAATAGAAGTACATTACAAATTCTTAGAACTGTGTTTACCAACAACCTACTTATCAACCTTTAAGAATGCAATAGGAGTCTTATTATTACTCATCAAGTCCCAAACCTTAATTCCTTCTTCAGTAGAAGCAGCAATCCATTAATACTTAGGATTGAAAGCCAATTAAGAAACCTAACTATCATTTTCAAATTCTCTAGTTTACTCACTCATATTAGTAACATCCCAAATCTTAACACTCTTTCCTCTTCCAGCAGTAGCAATGTATTTTCCATTAGGAGAAATGCTAACACTGTTGATATTCTCATCATGATGCTTAAATGAACATCTAATTTAGAAATTAGTATTCCAAACTTTAACTCTTCCATCCCATCCAACTGAACAGAAATAAGGAGCATTTCCAGTTTTACCACTCTTTAAAACTGGACTATATCTAACACAACTAACCCAATCTTGATGATTACTATCTTCACTAGTGAATTTATTTTCTCCTCTAGTATTCCACAATCTAATTCCAGCATCAGCACCAGCACTAATAATCTATCTATTATCAGGAGAGAATGAACAAGTGAAAACTTCTTTTTCATGTCCAATAAACAACTTAGTAGTCTAACATGTTCTCAAATCCCATAATCTCAATGTCTTGTCCCATGAGGCTGAAATCACAAATGAGTTATCATTTGATAACGAGATATCTGAGATGAAATGAGAATGTCCATGAAGAGATTTGAAGGGAACTCCATACACTCCTTCTTCTTAGGATTTGTTAAGGGACCATATTATTATCTGATTGTCTCTTCCTCCTGTTAAAAGAACATCACTGTCTTGGTTTTCGTTCTGGCTGTGACCAGTTACGATACAGGTCACCCAACCATTGTGACCCTTTAATATTCCTAAATCTGATACTTCCGCTTAGCTCATTTTAATCAATATCTATTTTTAAGATTTATAATCTATCTTACATATCTATTTTATATTTATTCTATTCAATTTAATATATTGTCATTAATTATTTATAATGTTTTTTATACTCTTTATATTATATTTTATCATTTTTACTATTAAAAATTACTCATAAATTATCATATGTTTCCAATCTTTAATTTAGATTTTTATTACTATTTACTAAAATTCTCTTTTTGACTTTAAATTAGACTTTGGTTTATTATTAAACCTTGCTATATTTACTTTACTTGCTAATTTTATTATTTTGCTTAAGAGAATTCAATTAATTTTTGCTTTTAACAATAAACCTTGTTTTAATATAAATTAAAGAATGTGATTTATTAGTCTTTTAATAATTATTGAGTATTTAGAACTTATTAACTGCGAAAGGAATTTCATAAAAAGAATCACTTTTCTTTCTAACCCTTTATGCTTAACTAAAAGCAATATGTTGTATCTAATTTTAATAATGAATATGATGAATGGAAAAAGGAACCTATAACTTTTTGGTATGCTATTCTAATTATTTTTACTTATTTCTCAACTTCTACTCATTCTATTACTATGCATTGATTTCAGCCTATCTTGTCTATTATTTAATATGTTCTTGTTCTATTACTTTTTATATAATAGAATGTTAACGATCCCAAAATTTATCCCCCATTATTTTGTCTCTTAATTCTTATTACAGTTTGAATGCTGGGAAACAGATGAAAGGGATTTTGCTTTAGATTCTTCTAAAATCTTCTACTTTTATCTGATCTGGCCTTTCAATCACTAGATTTTCAATTGCTTTGAGTAAGTTTTTGGGAAAGACTCATTGATTGAACTTCTCACTGTTTAAAAATTGGATAATGTCCTTCTTGCTTATACATAGGTCTTGGTCCTGATCTAGCATTTGGAACACAAAGTTCCTTATCTGATCTTAATTGTAAAGGCAGAAAGTTGATATTGCAGGTAGCCACTCAGAAAAGCTCACCTTTTATTTTAATATAATTTTAGTAAGATGTTAATATCATAATATGATGATTTTATGATAATTAGATAATTAAATGATAATATCATAATATGATGATAATATGCTTTTAAATGATTATAACATGATGATATAATTATGATAAATTTATGGTGTTATGATAATAATTTTTTTGTAATATTAAAATAATTAATTGTTAATTATGTAAATACTTTTTCTATATGCTACTTCTTAATAAATATGAAAAGCCACTCTAGATAAGGAGAAACAATAGAGTTGAGTTCTTCTTAAAGAAACTCGAAAAAGTTATCGAGATTTATGTATCCAGTGCCATTTTAGTCCATTTCTCAGAAATAGCTATAGAATTAGACAATATGGACTTGATTGTATTAGAAAATTTGTTGAATGTTCTGAATTTCATTTGACTGGTCTTAAGGGATGTTTTCAATTTCCTAATTTTTCTTTGTAGTGAGGTATTTCCACATTCTTTATATAAACTACATAATTTAAATATAATTAATATGAGTAATAACATGCATAATATTTAAATATAATTAATTATGAGTAATAATAGAGCAAGTAATATTCAAATAAACTCTTATTCAAATTATAAATAATTCAGTCATAAGTTAATGGTTAACATGCCTAGACTTGAGGAGATAGCCAAAGAACTTAGGTTTACTGCTCAATACACTCAAAGTCACAAGTTATATCATTCTTCAAAATGGTTTACATTCATATTTATCATCATTTTTATCTTATACTTTATTATTATTATCATCATCTTTAATTATATTTTTAATATTTAGGGCTGGAGAATTGTTGAAAGGCATTTCGAGCTAATAATAGATTGAAAAAAACTTTATTAGTTAAACTTATATTTATGATAAAGACTATATTGATTTAAATTATCAATTCAATATTAAATATTAAGAAATAGAAGATCAAAGTTTTGATGATTTATTAATTGCTAGAAGTTTATTTGATCTTAGAGAATTCAAAAAATGTGCCTATGTTTTGAAATCTTATCAAAATGATTCCAAATTCCAATCAGCAATTTTTCTTCATACTTATAGTTTGTTCATGGCAGGAGAAATGAAGAAAGAAGAAGAATATTACGAAAATGGTATAATTAATTATTATCAATTTAAAATAATAAATTATCATTAATTATCAAAAAAAATATTTTTAATTAAAATTAATAAAAACATAATTGATAAATATTAATTGATAATATAATTAATTAAGATTAATTCATAATATGATTAATAATGTTGATAACAATAAGATAATTGATTATTATAAATAATAGAACAAACAGGAAGATAAGCATTAAATCCAGAACTATCAGGTCTAGAGAAAAACTTAAAGAAATTTTATGAAAAGAAAGAATTAAATGACTTAAATATCTATCTATACGGATTAATCTTAAAAGAAAGAAATCGTAAAGAAGAAGCTAAAGAATGTTTTATAGAATGTCTTAACAAATTTGGATGTTTCTGGTCAGCTTGGTTGGAATTATGTACCTTACTCTCCAATGAAGACTTTGAGGAAATCATAATAAAAATTAATAATCATTGGATGAAGAATTTCTACGTCGCTAATTACTTATTAGATAAATAATAGAATTATTAAGATAGTATCCAAATGAATGTCAATTTATTTGTCTATTTCAGAAATTCTTCATTTATATAAAATATGATTGCTCATGCTTTTTATAGTGAATAAGAATTTGATAATAGTCTTGAATGGTTTGAAAATCTGGTTGAAAAGGATCCTTATAGATACGAAAATATGGATACTTATAGCAATATTCTTTATATTAAGGAGAATTAAGGTGAATTATCAAATTTGGCTTAAAGATGTTTTAGTAATAATAAATATACTGCAGAGACTTGTTGTGTAGTAGGTAATTATTATAGTTTGTTAGGAGAACATCTTAAAGCCATTTTGTATTTCAGGAAGGCTTTGAAGTTGGATAAGAATTGTTAAGCAGCTTGGACTTTAATGGGACATGAGTATTTGGAGATGAAAAATGTAGTTGGTGCTATTGATGCTTATAGAAATGCTACTGAGAATGACAGTTCTGATTTTAGGGCTTGGTACGGTTTAGGTTAAACATATGAATTGTAGAATATGAATCATTATGCGCTTTATTATTTCTCTTAAGCTGTCTTAGCTAGACCTAAAGATCCAAGGATGTGGAATGCTCTAGGTAAATTATATATCATTTATTTAATATTATCATTAATTTCATACTAAATTTATCATATTATTATAAAGTTATAATATTGTATTAATATGATATTAATATAATAAATGAAGATAATAAAATGATAAAATAAAATAGGGGGATGTTATAATAAACTGGAAAAAGTAAACGAAAGTGCAAAATGTTTTGAAAGAGCAGATTCATGCAAAGACAAAGAATGCATCGCTCTTCACTCCCTTGCAAAATTATGTGACTTCATTGGAGACAAAGAAAAAGCAATGTTATTATTTGAGAAGAACTATAAAAGAAAAGAGAGTGATTATTCTTGCGATAAAGAATGGGCAGAAAGTTTGTTATATGTGAGTATTTACTATTTCAATTAGAAGGATTACGAAACTAGCAAGTAGTTAGCTACAAAGTTGATAGAGTATTAAGGATGTGAGAGAGAGCAAGCCAATAGTTTATTGATAGAAATTGCGCGTATTCTTAACTCAAATTCCAATCATGAACATCATTATCATACTCCTAATTCCAATCATATTCTTAATCAGTTCACTAGTAATTAGGTTTATGTTTCCAATAATCTACTCAAAAATACTTCCAATAGTCAGCACTATTTTAATTGATTATTATTACATATACATATACATAAAATTAATTATTATTATTATCATTATTAATCATTATTATATTATTATTTATAACAACCTCATTATTTTTATAATTATTAATTAGATTAATATTATTATTAATTTTATATTTTATATATCGATGTAAAAATAAAACAAAAAAGAATTTTACGAATAAATGCGAGAGATGTATTAAGAAAATGTAGAAATAATATTGGATAAAGTTGAAGATTCATAAGAATTGAAAAATAATATTAAATATTAGGTAGTGGATAAAGAAACAGGTAATGAATTCAATATTCAAGAAAATAGATAGAAATATGATTAAATAGAATAAATGGATAGTATAAATAACAAGAATTGGTAAGAATACTGGGACTAAGTAAAAGAAATAAATTTAAAATTCATTGAATTTGTAGAAAATAATAACGTTAAAAAACTAAAAGAAATCCTAAACAAAAACTAACCCTATCCTATAAAGATTAATGCTTAATTAAATTTAGACCAAGAAACTGCTCTGCATGTTGCTTGTATCGAAAACTATGAATAAATAGTAGAAATATTATTATAAAATGGAATAAACATAAACTCAGTTGATAAAAACAAATAAAATAGCTTACACATTATTTGCAAAACTGGCAATTTAAAAATTGCGAAAATGTTAATAGATTAAGGTATAAATATAAATCTAATGGATATTTAAAACAATACCCCACTTCATATTGCATCTTTACACTCTTAATAAGAAATTGTGCGTTTATTATTATCAATTAATGATTTAAATTATTAATTGATGAATGTTCAATAATTTTGAGCAATTGATATGGCAACAGAACCAGCAATAATAGAATTATTCACAAATAAAGGACAACAATTCAATTATTATCACAATATCACTAATTATAATGAATAATTATAGTCATAAATCACGATTAAATAGTCAAATAAAAAATACTAATAGCAAAATAAGGCTTACACTAAGGTTCAAATATAATTAAAGGATGAAAAAGGATTAAAAAATAAATTAAAGGAAGGTATTAAAAAGTTGTTTGGTGTAAAAAAGAAAGAGGAAAATGGAAAAGATTAATTATGTATGAAGAATTTCAAATTCTTTAGTAAATTGGGGCAGGGATCGTTTGGAGAAGTATACTTAGTTTAGTATGTAGTTGATTAATAGTTTTATGCAATGAAAATTCTTTAGAAGTAAAAAGTTATCAAGAATAATCAGTTAAGATATGCACAAACAGAAAAGAATGTACTCTAATTGATGAGTTTTCCTTTTATTGTCAAACTTAATTATGCTTTCTAAACTAAAAATAAGTTAGTCATGATCATGGATTATTGTCCCAATGGAGATTTAGGTAATAATATATATATTATATCATCATTTGTATTTATATTATTATCAACATAATAAATTAATGAATAAATAAGAATAATAAATTAAAATGATAAATATAACTTTGAAAATAATAATGAATTAGATCGCAATATAAAATAATATTATAAAAATGATAATATATTTTAAAAGGAAAATTACTTAAATACTATAAACGAATCCCTGAAGAATATGCTCGAATTTACATAGCTGAAATAATTTTAGCACTAGAATGTTTACACTAAAACAATATAATATTCCGTGATCTTAAACCTGAAAACGTAGTGCTAGATTGCAATGGACACGCAATGCTAACTGACTTCGGTTTGTCTAAACAAGGAGTAAAAGATAACATATCTCGTTCTTTTTGTGGTTCATTAGCTTATCTAGCTCCTGAAATGCTATATCGTATTGGACACACTCGTATGGTTGATTGGTATCTATTGGGAGTATTATTATATGAATTAGTAATTGGAACAACTCCATATTATTCTAATAAGAAAGATTAATTGTTTGAGAATATCAAGTCCATGCCTTTAATATTGCCTAGTATTTTGAGTTAAACTTGTAAGAATTTAATTACTGCCCTATTGATTAGGAATCCAGCTAGAAGGTTAGGAGTTGATAATGATGCTAATGACATTAAAGAGCATCCTTTTTTTAATGGTTTGGATTGGAATTAGGTCTATTTAAAGAAATATCCTGTTATGACTAATCCTTATATTAACAACGATCGAGTCTTTATTGAGGATCTAAATCTATAAATGATTAATAAGGATGTTAAAGATAATAATAATGTTGAAAATTGGACTTTTATTAATAGTTCTATTAAAGTATAATAATTCTAACCTTGATTATTTATATATACTATTTAAATAAAACTTATCTATTAACCTATTATATTTTAATGAATATATTAAAAAAATATAAATTTATAGATAATAAAATATAAATATGATAATAAAGAATTTAAATTAATGTATAAATAAATATAGATGTATAAATATATAATAATAATAAATATATATAATAAAATATAAATTTATATAATATAAATATAATAAGTGGAATATAATAAGTAAAATGAAGAGAATATTAGTAATATTATTAATAATAAGTATACTATAAATAAGAACAATATCTTAAGTAGTATGCTCTGAAGACGAACTAATTTAAGAACTAAAAGAAGACATCGAATATAATGGTAAACTAAATTGCCTCCGTGAATCATACCCAGTTCCTGATGAATCAGAAGAACAAAAACGTAAACGAGAATTAGCAATGTGGAATGGTGATTGCTCATTTGAAGCTGAAAATATCGAAGATGCAGATTGGTTGAAATTCCTATAATAAAATTATGGACTTAATAGCGGTTTAGTAGATGTAGATGGTAAACCAGTACCTAAAGATTTTGATGAATAAGCTGATATGTGTGAAATTGTAAGAGCATTAGTAGCAAGTGGAAAGTTTACGGGAATAAATGATGTATAAATTATACCAATTAGTATTACTAATGAGATTGATTGTGCTGGATAGGCTGGGTCTACTGAAGTATGTGCTGCTACTGCTGGAAGTTTTGCAGATAAATAAGGTTGGAATATTTTGTTGACTGGTTAAAGTATTAGATTTAGTGGTGAACCTATGTTTGAATTGGCTAAAGAAGATGAGTTAGAGGAAAAGGATGATGAATGATTATCATACTTTTATATTATTATTATTATTACCATTCCAATTATATATTATCATCATTATCCTTTTATCTCATTATTATCAAATTCATTTATACTATCAATCAATACATTTATTATTTTATTATACTTATTCATTTTTATATTATTATTTTATTTTTATCATTAATATTTCAATAGTAATCTATCAGCCTTCATTATTACTTACATATCGTTTTTGCTGTTATGGACTATTGATTCTAGCAGACTAGTCACTTTAGTGATATTTTTAAAATGGGGTATTTTTTTCAACACTACTCTAATTAAACTAACAAATAAAAACAATTATTTCTAAGTTGTTAATAAATTACTTAACATATAATCAATAATCTAGTTTATTAAGTTTTCATACTTTACAAGTTATTTATCATCATTATCCACTCATTTAATCAAATTATAAAAAATCTCAATAATTTTAGTTTTGGAATTAATAGAAACAGCATGACTATTAATTTTTTGCTCCATAATCTTTATTATTTCTGAGTCTAATATATTTCGACTCACTTCTTATGAATATCCAGATAAGTTTATTAGCAAATCTAGCATTAGACTTTCTTTTTCTTTTTGATCGTTGATTTATAAACTTATTTTTAATATTTCTATTACATTATTTTTTATGATTTCTAGGTTCACTTGTTCTTAATAATCATAAAAAAGACTCATCATCATCACTAGTGCTGGTTTATATATTTTCTTTTATTTCGATTTTATATTATTTAATATTATTTTTTATATAAATGTATCGTTTTCTATTACTATTTTTAATAATAATTTGTGTTAATCTTCATTATACTTCTCTAATCCATCCATTTCATGGTAAAAGTCCAATAAATGTGTTATTGATTATATTATCAACTTTTAAGATTGAATTTATAAGTATATGATGTATTTTTCATCAGTTAGATATTTAATTAGCTTTTATATTAGTTCTAAAAGTTTTTAAGGTATTTCCTTTGGTAAGTTTTTGTAAATATTAGTTATTGTCCATATTAATTCCTCAATGCAAGTAAATATAAAGTCTGTGTATTATTTTTATATTTCATAAAAGAAATTTTCTAATATATTTATTAAAATATCAAAAAAGTTCTCCTTTATAAGCGCTTTGTAATTTATTTATTCATATTAGTTTATCATATTTCCAAATATAAATATAATTTCATTTATTATTTCTATTTAATCTTAACTTTACTTTAATTATTTTAAAATAAGTTCTATTCCTTTTAAATCTATAAATTCTTACCAATTTTTTTATTCTTAATTTAATTTGTCTGATAAAATTCTTAAACATATTATCTAAATTATAAACAAATATATAATCTTTAAAATTATATATATTTATTTCATTTTAACAAATTATAATTTTTGATAAAGTACCTTTTATTCAATATTATAATTATTTGATAAGCTTTAAATTAAAATTTAAATGGAATATTTTTATAAATAATTTATATCAATTTATTTTGTCTGATAAAATTATTAAAAGTCATCAATAATTTGCTTTTAAAGTAAGAAATTCTTATTATCTTAAATTTATTCAATTTATAAATTTAAAAAATTTGCTCTATTTTATTATATTATTTTATTTTTTTTATTATTTCAAATTTGTACCGAATATTTTTCTCTTTAAATTTTAATCTAATTGTATATTTACATAATTATATATATTATATTTGATTTAATAGTTTTTTAGTGAATTTATTATTTGAATATAAATTGATTATTTTAATGAATTAACAAAAACAAAATTGTCAAAATATTTCAATAACTAAATAACTTATCAACAGAAATAATGTTCATTTTTTTAAACATTATTTACTTGATAATAATGATACTATTTATGAAAGTGAATTAGAATATGAAAAAAGTAATAGATAAAGTAATGAATGGAGTAATAATATAGATAAAGAAAATTAAAATAAAAAAATTTAAAATAATTTATCTAAAAGTTAATTATGTCAAAAAAATTAAAACACATTTAAAATCAATTTCAAAAGCCCTTAAAATAATCCATTTTAATAATATAATGATAAATAAAATTTATAAGTAATTATTAAAATCAAAATATAAATTATAGGATATATATATAAAAAAAGAATTATTTACAGAATAAAAAAATAATTTAGACAAATAATCAAACAAAAATTTATGATAAATACAAAATATTAATTTAAAATTAAAATGTAAGAGTTTATAAAAATCAAATAAATAGCTGACTTCTTTTTAAAGTATTTTAATTTTAAATTAAATAAGCTTTTAAGTTATAGACGGAATAAAGAGGTAAATAAAAATAATAACAGTTTTTTTTTATTATGTAAAGAATGAAAAATGCAGAATTCAATTTTTAGAATTCTTTTTTAATTAATAAAAATGATAATAATGTTAATAATAATGAAATTAAAAATAAAGATATTAATTAAATATTACATACTGAAATAAGGGCAGTAAAAAGAAAATAATTCGATTTGAAAATAGAAGAAAAGTTTAAAAAACAAGAATATAATAAAATGTAATTAATAAATATTAATTAAAGACAGGATAAATTAAAAAAGGTAGAAGAAGAAAAATAACTTATTAAAGTAGAAAGAAAAAAAAGAGAATTTAATTCTTTTCAATTTCATAAAGCTATAAATATTAAAAAATGCTAAGAATAATTTAAAGAGAAAAATGAATTTGTTTAGTATTTAAGTTAAACTCCAAATCATTCTCTAACTAAAAGTTGTATTGATTTTAATTGAAAAATTATTTCTTTAAATTATTATGTTTTATTAAATAAATTATTGAATTTTATTTAATATCCCCATTAATTTTTTATTCATAATTATTTATTATTTATTGTAGCTTAAATGTATTTTGATTCCCTATAAATATCTAAAATATTTTTTTATATTATATTATAAAATTAAGCAAAAGGATATAAAATGGAAGAAAATATAAAAAAAATCTAAAAATATTAAGATATACAAACATTCATATTAAAAACATATAACATAATATAAAATCCAAATTATTTTAATATTATTAGTTGGAGTTAGAATGGAGAATCTTTTTATATTAAAGATGAATAAAAATTTATTAATTTGATATTACCATAATATTTTAAACACAAAAATTTGTATTCATTTATAAGACAGTTAAATTTATATAATTTTACTAAAATCAGATTCAATAATTAATGTAAAATATTTTTTTAAATGATTAGAACAAGATTAATTGAAATAAAACTACTAATTTAAAAATTCTTATTTTAAAAAAGATTAGAAAAACATGTTATTTAAAATAAAAAGAAAACCTAATTTTAAATAGTTAAAAAATAAAAAAGAAATTTAATGAATTGAAGATTAAATAAATAATTCTATATAAAGTTATAAGTTCGAATTTGATTTAAATAATGATAATTTTAATTAAATTTCAAACTAGATACAAAATACTTATTAAGAACAATAATTAATTGATAATAAATACGATTAATAATTTTAAAAAATAAAGAATTTAAATATTTAAAAGTAAAATATATCATTAAGTCATTAAAAGATTTTTTAAAGTTTAAATTAGATTTAAGATTAACTTAACAAAAATATCAATAAAATTTCATTATTTTTAATTAGCTATTTAATTTTACAATAATATAAAAATAATGAAAAAGAAAATAATGATAATTCTTAATCTTCTGAAGAAAATAAGATTTAAGAAGATGAATAAAATAATAATTTGATGTTTTAATAATAATAATAATAAATCCAATTTTAGAAGAACTTTAAAAACATTTTTTAAGATTTTAATGAAATCAATTAAGAAAATAAATAAACAACTAACACAAATCAAAATTAATAAGAGTTAAAACAATCTTAATATTTAAATTCTAATAATAATAATTTATCATTCATATAACATTACAATTAATTAATTTAGAAGGATTAGAATAATTAATAAAATAATTTTGAAATAAAAAATTTAAATAATAATTAATTTCAATATAATAATGATATAATTGTAAATTACAACCAGTTTATATACAAAAATAAGCTTTTAAAATAACAATAATATTTCAATGATGATAATAATTTTAAAATTAAAAAAAAGACTCAATCAGTTAAATCCGAGCAAAATTACTGAATTTAATTAATATAGGATTATTAAAAATTATAGATAATATTTGAAAATCTGTTATAATAAATAATATTGGGGTTGTGGTGTAGTTGGTATCACGTTTGATTCGCATTCAAAAGGCCTCGAGTTCAAATCTCGACTGCTCCATAATTTTTATATAAAATATATTTAGTATATTTTATAAATTAATCATTTT
>Ga0315908_10002027_pt1 | contig 14992 bp, 9 predicted proteins | sample LakEriMetagenome_12_FD_203520 | JGI IMG/M metagenome (GOLD analysis project Ga0315908, IMG submission 203520) | Freshwater fungal communities from buoy surface, Lake Erie, Ohio, United States - Buoy 4 MA124 | ecosystem: Environmental > Aquatic > Freshwater > Lake > Lake biofilm | place: USA... | reverse complement strand
ATTCATCTGTGTACTTTTTCCTCTACACTTAATTATAATAATTATTTGTCAAACTGTCTTTTATATGTACATTTAAAAACTATTAAATTAACTCTGTATTTCTTTTTTCAAATTATTCTGCCAATTACAATATATTATTTTTAAATATATTATACTAATTATTATAATTATTATCATTATCAAACAGTTTCTTTCTTTTTTAATTTTATATTATCTATTCTTTAGTCAAAAAGCTATTTTCAATATTTTATTAAATTGATTTAGCTTTTTCTAAGTTATACATTCCCAAGTTAATATTTCCATTCAAAATACTACTTTAATATTAGGATTTTTCAAAAATATTCTTTTTACTCGCAGTTAAATTCATTTAAAATATTTTAAATCAATTTTATATTATAATTATTATTATTAATTACTATTTATTATTAAATTATTATTTTTATTTAAATTCTAAAAATAAAATTAAAATAAATATTAATCTAATTTATCAGTAATCTGATTTTATTAAAGATTATATGTTGCAAGAAAATAGTTTTTAGATAAAAAAATAATCAAGTTTAACAAAAAAATTTTAAAACTTTTTTATTTGTTCATCATAAAAAAAGAAATCATCTAAATTTTCATCTGATGCAAAAATTAGTGTAAATTCAAAATCTAATATATATATTACAAATAACTCACAAAATTTGTCAAATTAAAAAAACTAAGAATGTATTCTTTCAAATTTAACATAATAAAATGATACCTGTAAACAGGACATTAAAATTTAAAAATTTTTAAATTAAAAAATAGATTAACAATTTATTGAAAAATAATCTTAAAATTAGTAAAAATAAAAAATATAAAATTAATTATCAGAATAAAATTATTAATTACACCAAGAATAAAAATATTTTTAATTGGATTAAAAAAATTATTAATTAAATATAAAAGTAAATTCCTAACTAGTTATATAAGATATTTTTATTGATAATTTTTTAAGTGAGCGTTAAGAAAAAATAAATTAAAAAGAATATTTTAAAATTTAAAAATATAATTATAAAGAAAATTATTATTTTTAAGAATAAAATGAGAGTCTTAAAATATTAGTTTAAAGATTTTCATAAAAAGTATTATAAACTTTTAATTATGATAAAATATAAAACATTTTACCTTTATGCAAATTTATCAACGAATAGTAAAAGAATTTTATCATTTAATTTTATTAAATAGTTGATATTTTTTAATTATGCAATAAAAAAGATAATAATTTTTATGAGACTTAGATTTTAAAAAAAAAAATAAAATTAAATACTTCAAAATAAAAAATATTAGTTCTTGATTTAGATGAAACCTTAATTCATAGTGAATATATAATTTAATAAAATTAAAAATATGATTTCGATTTTGAGATTCAAGAAAATGACTAAAAAAAAAAAATATATATTTTTATTAGACCTTATTTGTAATAATTTATATAAGAAATGTCTAAGTTTTTTGAGTTGGTGATTTACACAGCCAGTCAAAAGAACTATGCAGACAAAATAATAGATTTTTTTGATACAAATAATGTTATAAAATATAGACTTTATAGAGAAAGTTGTATTTTAAATGATTATAATTTACTCATCAAAGATTTGAGAATATTCAAAAATTAGAATTTGAATGATATTCTCATTGTAGATAACAATATTTATTGTTTTATGAAATAGCTTAATAATGGAATTCCTATAATTAATTATATTTATGATTAATCTGATAATCAATTGATGTAATTATAGGAATATCTTAAATATCTTTATTTTTAAAATGAAATGGTTAAAATTAATAGCCAATATTTTAAATACTAACATATTTAAGGATTAACTTATGAGAAGTTATTAAATTTTTATTTAAATCTATAAATTTGAGCTATATTTTTTTTAATAATTTGTTTATAGTTTTTATATGACTTAATTTATCAAAAAATATCATCGTCTGAATTTTTAAAAATTTTTTTTTGTGTTTGATTAAATTATTCTTCCTAATTTTATATTTCACTATTTTCTTTATTTTTTTCAGATTTTTCTATTAGTTATTTTATTTGATGATTATTTAAATTGTATATTTCTAAATAATAAAAATAAATTTATATATACAAATAATTCCATCATCCATCAGCCTATTACAAATATTTATTATTTCAATTAATTTATTTTTATCTAATTATTCTTTATTTTCATTTTCCTTTTTTTGGTTATCTTTGTCTTATTTTCTAATATTTTTTTTAATTATTTTTATTTAGCTTTTATTATTATTTTTTAGATTTTAAATAAGTCCGCTAATAGTCATATTATCACTGTTTAATTCTTATAATAAAATAAAAAGCATATTTTTTTTTTATAATTCAGTTAATTAAACATATTTTTCTTCTATTTTATCTCAAATTTATACATTTTAATTTAAATTTTCTATTTATTAATCTTATAGTGAATCTAGCCAATCATCTCTATTAAATATAAGAATAAAAATTCAAAAATATAAAAATTAATAGATAAAAGTAAAATACCTAATTTCTTAATAATTAACTTTATTATATTAGTAATTTCCATGTTTATCAAATCTTCCTATTTATTTTTCTTCTTTCAAATTAAATGGTTCAATTTAAAAGCCAAAATATTCTTATCTGATATTTTAAATATATAATACTGTTTTTGAATGTTATCAAATTCATATTTATTATACTTTTTTTCTAAATTTTCTATTTATTCATCAAAGTTACTATTTTCTGAATCTAAAATCAATTAAATATACTACCTCCATTAGAATCTGTATCAAATTTATATTTATTTTCTTTTCTTTTTTGTTTGATTTCTTAAATTTCTTCATCTTCATAAATTTTTTATTCATTTTTTTTGGGAACATTTTATATCATTAGAGAAAATATAATATTTAAATATAGTTTTTACAATTTATTATATAATATCAACAACATTTTTTCTTATTTTTTTCTTTTTAATTGGTATTTTAAGCTTGTTAATTTAAAATAAAATTATTATTATTTTAAGGAAGAGGATTTTGAAAATTGGGATTTTAATTATTGAAATCTAAAAGATAAATAATAAAAATTAATAAATTACTAGAGCTAGAAATCATTTGTGAAACATCATTACTGGGAAGGATGGAAGCAACTTTCTTAAAAAGTTCCTGAATATTTTGCCCTTTCTTAGCACTTACTTCTTAAAAGAACTGAGAGTCAAGTTCGTGTTGCAAAGCAGATCCTTATTATTAATATTTATAAAGATTAATAATAAGTATATGTTAATAATATAAATATAAAATTGAAGTATATGTGTATAAGTGAATATGTATGTTTTAATGTATTTATGTATAAGTGAATGAATATATGTATGTATTTTTGTAAGTATATTAGTTTAATTGTAGGATGTATATATGTATGTACCCTCCTCTTATGAGACAACTCTTTACTCATTGAGATCACTTTTATTAGCTAGAATGACAACAAATGCCTCAGTACCTCTCTCCCTACGAACATCTTCATTCCATGATCTTACACTTTCAAATGACTTACGATTAGTAATATCATAGACAATAACTGCAATAGCACTTCCTCTAATGTAATTTGGAATAAGAGTACGAAATCTTTCCTATCCAGCTGTATCCCATAATTGTAGTCTTACCTTCTTATGCTCTTCAGTTTCAATTGTTTTTGAAATGAAGTCAATACCTACTGTTGGATGAGAAGATTCATCGAATAGGTTATACACAAATCGATTTATTATTGATGTTTTACCAACAGATTAATCTCCTAGAAATACTAGTTTATGCTTTCCCACTGGTATTATCTCTTGACTCACGTTCATCTTATATTATTAATAACCTATTTTTAATTTTATTATTTATTCAAATTATCTATTTATATTATTATATTCAAATTATATTTTATTACATTTATATATTCAATCATCAATATACTTTATTCTAATTTATATTTAATTATTAGTTAGTATTACTTAAAATAAATATGGATAAAATAAAAAGAAGTATAAAAAGTCTTTTAAAGTCAAGTGAATTTGAAAAAGCAATATTTAAATCGATATACAATGATAAAAGTTATTACCCAAAAGAAAAGCATATTCAAAGTAAAATTAATTGAATATTTAAGCCATTTAATATGATATAAAACTGGGATTTGTTGATGCAAAAACAGCAATAATGCAGATAATAAAGATTCTGAATGAAAGTAATATAAAGAAGTTTAAATTAATAATTAGATTAAAACATAATATCTTTCATTAAGTACTTAATGCTCATTCACAGATTGATTGATGAAATTAAACATTAATTCTGCAACAAGTTGAATGAAGCTGACTTTATTTTTCATACCAACACTATTTATGCTAAAATACAGCCTTAAGAAATCAGTAATTCATTAAAATCATTAATAGAATATAAATCCATTAAAATCATAGCCAAATCTTATATTGAATATATCTAAAATAAAATCAACACTCAATAATCTTATGATATTTTGGCTAATGAAATTCAGAAAAATAAAAATCTTAATTGGAAAAAATATCTCAAGGAAATCAAAACTATGACTATTCTTCCTAAATATGGCATGAAGGTATTATTTTCATTATTAACTAAAAATAATAAATTAAAATTTATTATAAATATTATTATAATTAATGATAATAATAAAATTAATAAATAATTTATAAAATAAATCATAAATGATTAAATGTAAAACGTATAGAAATAATATAATAAATAAAATTATTAGGCTACAAAGCAAAATGAAGTATATTTCCAAAACCACTCATTTAAAAGTTATTTCACTATAGTTCACTCAATTTGTGAATATATTTATGTGGATTTAAAAGAAATAATACACTTTTTGAATAAAATAGTATAGAAAAACATTGATTAAATTTTTGAAATAGAATAACAGATGGCATTGGACTTTTATGAAATATATGTAGAAACAGTAAGACTTAATAAGAACATTGCTTAATATTAACAGATATTTTGATTTTTTCCTGATGATTAAAATTATAATTTTTCTATTCTAGAGTTAAAATTTGATAAAGGTAATATTTTATCTATATAGAAGAAAAGAACCTTCTAATTGAATAATATATCAATAAAATCAAGAAGTTCAAAGATCCTAATACTGACAGCTCCATTTCTAATATAATTACCAAAAATAATAATAATTTAAATATCTAAAAAAATAATAATGATAATAATAAAAATATCAGTATTAATAATAATTAAAATAGGAATGCTAATAATATTTCTAACAATAGCTTTAATAATACTAATAATATTACAAATAAAAATAATAATATCAGTAATAATATTATCTATTAATAAAATAAAACTATAGATGATACTAGTAAAAATAATGATATAAACAATTCTTTAGTTATATAAAATTTCCATTATGAATAAATAAGTCAAGATGATTAGTAAAAGAAAATAAACTAAAAATTAAAAGATGCTATAAATCAGCAAAACAGTAATTAAAATTAGTTGTAAAAAAAGAAGAAAAAAAGAAGCAAAGTAAATGATAACAACACAAATTAAAGCAAAAATATCATTGAAGATTAGACTAATTAATTAGATAATTCTAAAATTAATAATTAAGATTAAATTTAATAATAATCATCATAATAAATTGTCCCTAAAAAGTTTAATAAAAATCAAAGTTAGGACAATTTTTTCTAAAAAGTTAAGCAAATTAATTCCTAAGATTTAAAATATTATCAATACGGATAAAATTTTTAGAAAGAAACTGAAAATAAAATAGTTGATTTTAGTTTTAGTCATGAACTGGAAATATCTCAAATGAATTATTAATAAAATTAAATATTAAAATAATAATAATAATAATAAAATATTACGACTTATTTTCAAGAAGAATCTTTGATAAGAATAGAAAATAAATGATAAGAATATTAAGTAAATAATAAAGAATTGGAAATATCAATAAATAATGAGAATTTATAGAATAATCAATAAATTTAAAGATCAAACTCATAAATTTAAACACCTTTAAGTATGAATAAAATAAGATTCATTAGTAGATAAAACAGTTAAGAAAAATCAAAAGAAAAAGAAAGTATGAATTATAATAATGAAAATGGAGAAAATATTATCAAAAATAGATAAATTGTTTTTAATTGATAGAGATAAATGAGGGCTAGTAGGAGTAGTCAAAATTTATTTTTTAATTAGAATTATCTAAATTAGTAAGAAAATACTTAATAAGACTAAGTCAAAGCCATTCAGATACAAAATAATTGCAATAATAATAATAATAATAATACTAGTTTTAATAATTATGAGAAAAAGCTATTATTAAATATAGAATCTAGTTCAGACTTGAATATTATTTAGAACCAGAATACAGGTTCTCTTAAGAAAAATTTTATGAAGAGAAAGGAAAACAAAATAAATATAGATTAACTAATATAAAATGAAAATATAAAAATAAACAGAAAGGATATTAGAAGTAAAATGAATCAGAACTTAATGAAGAGTAGTAACAATAATATTAATAACTTAACCAACAATATAAATAATAACATAAATAATAATATAAATAATAATAATAATTATTATGATAATGATGAGGGCAAATATAATCCTAGGATTAAGTAGTTTCAAATGTAAAAGTAAAATATTTTCAAAAATAACAGTTTCTTTTCTTAGAAGGATTCTAACAAAGATTAAAAGATTACTCTAATTGATAACCTAAGTAGCATTAATCCTTCTAACATTAATAATAATTATAATTCTAATAATAATAATAATAACTAAAATAATAACTAAAATAATAACATAAATAACAATAATAAAATGAATAATAACATTAATAACGAGCCCATATTCAATAACAAGTCTGAAGAATTATCAATTAATATTAATATTAATAATAACAATATTAATATTAATAATAACTCTATACATCTAAATTACTATTAAACAGAATAAAAATGTTAGTAAACAAGAAAAAACTCTTGGGATGAAATAGATATATGATTTTCTAGTATATTGTAAAATATTTAATAAATCATTAAATATTGTAATTATATTTGCATGATTAATCATATTTCTTAATCAATATCATTTATACTTGTAGTTGATTTGTCTAAAATCTACCATCCTTATAATTATTAATCATTTTTTAAATAAATTTGATTTTATTATTTTTTATTTGAAGAAATATTGCTATTTTTGATGCTATTTTTTTTTTAATATATATTTTGTTGCCATTTCAATATATTATTTGTATATTATATCAATTCCTATTATTATTTTTATCTCTATATCGTATTTTAAATTTCTTATTCTATTAATTAAAATTATGAATTTCTATTTTCATTTTAAAAAAAATAGTTGCTATTTTATTCATAATTTTAAGATGATTATTACCTTTTATGCTCTAAATATTAAGAAACATTTTAAAAATTAATATCAATATTTTTAAGTTGTTCCTAATTTAATTTGAATTAATCTTCTTTAATTTTAATAGAGTCACTTTAAGCACTCTATTGCTTTTTATTAATTATGATTAGTCTTTTAGGATAATTTTTATTGTTTCTTTTCAACTATTGACTCTAAGAAATATTTCTCTGAATAAGTTTCTTGATGGAATTTCTTTATTGGATATTTTCATATTATTATTTTTCAAATGAATTTTCAAAATTAATATTATTTATCGCTAATGTTTGACTATTAGTTTATTTATGAATTTGAATATTAACAAATGAGTTTTTCCTACTTTTAGAATTCAATTTACTAATGATTCCTCTATTATCATTGAAATTGTAATTTTTGATAATATTACATACATTAGTCTTAATTTATTCATGTTCTTATTATTTGTGCTATTACATATAATTCTAATGTCTTTATTAGATTTCCTAGAAAACACCAATTTTATCATTAAACTTGTTTTTCTTATAGTTAATCAATTTAAGTTTTTATTTATTCTGATTTAATCCTAATTTATTTTTAAGATTCTTTAGTTAGTATTGATAAATTAGATTTTTATTATCTTCCCAAGCTTTATCCTACATTTATTTTTATTTTTCACTATCTATTATAAACTGATAGTGATGATAATTACTATAATTTATCATACTTTTATTCTATTATTATTATTATTATTGATAATAATAATGACCTTGTTTTAGTTCGATTGAAACTTTCTTTACTTTAATACGATCTGTTGATTGACATTTAATTCCTTACTCAATTCTTTTCTTTTCTTTAAGTTCCTCAATTAAACTATTTACAATATTATCATTATTATCTTAATCCTAATCCTTATTATCATTATTTTTGTTTTTTTTATTATTCTCTATCTTTTAATATTATTCTTTATCTTCACTTAAATCTTCAATATTTTTTATTTCATTATTTATATTATTTTCTACATGGCTGTTATCATTTTATTAATCACCATTAAATTACTATTTTAATATTATTTTCATCAAGTTTAATTATTTTTTCATTTATCCATTTGTTATCAAATTTTAATTATAAGACTAGGATTATTCCAAAAATTATTTATATTATTAATTTTTTATTTCATAAATTAGTTTTTTTTATTGGTTTTACTCATTATTTTCTGAAATGTATTAATTATTTAATATATTCTTAAGATTTTTTGACGATTATTAATTATCATTTTTATTATTTATAATACCTTGATTATTTAAAATTCAATTATTATTATTATAAATTTCATTATTATTAATTATATCCAAATTTATATCTTTTTTCGAATCTATTTTTTTTAGAGATTTATTAATTTTCTATTTATCAACTGCTTGTATTTATTTTTTTTCATTTAAAATATTTTATAATCCTTTACTATATTTTAAATGAATATTTTATTTTTGTAATATTTAATGAATTTCTCATTCTTTTTAAAGAACATCAACTAAATTACTATTGCTTTTATGTTTTTTAATAAAGCATTTCATGTTATTTTAATATCTATAAATATAAATTATGTTATATTATCTTTAAAATTAATTACAATTTATTATAAAAATAAAATCATTATAAAATTATATTAGTTAATTAAAATAAACTTGATAAAAAATATAATTATGTTGATAAATTTATAATAAAATAATATGCAACAAGATTTAGATCAGAATATTGAATTTGATGATGAACCTTTTGAAATTGAGCATAGAATTAGAGAAGAAGGTTAGTTTGTAGGTCTAAAAAATAAAGGAAACAGTAATAAATAACTTATAATAATTATCAATAATTAATAATAATAAATAATGATTAAAACATAATAAAAATAGGCTGTTATATTAATGTTCTATTACAGAGTTACTTTTAAAATCAAAAAGTATTTAAGATAATATCTAATTACAAAACAGATTTAACTCTTTAAGACTTCAATAAATTAAATTAAAAAGAGTAATAATCAATAAGATTAACAATAAATTTGAAGTAACTTTTATTAGAAATGTGTTTTTCTAATATAAAATATTTAGACCCAATTAATTTTATCAATTAGTTAAAGGATGAAAATGAAAATTTTATAATCGGAGAATAAAACGACATTTAAGAATTTAACGTTTTTCTAGTAGATTAATTATAAGAAGCTTTCAATTTTAATAAAAATAACTTATAGTTTAAAAGAGAATATTTAAGTTATCAAATTATTTCTAATTAATCATTAGATAATTCCTAATTAAGTTAAAATTTAAAAGATATAAATAATCAAAAAAGTATCTATTTAAATTTAAATATAATTTTTAGTTGAATTATAAAATAAACCAATTATATATATTGATAAAAAACAGCAATTAAGTTAAAAATAAGATGAAATTTAATAAACAATATTTAATTTATTCTTCGGAAAATTTTACTCATAATTAACTTACAAGGAAAATGATTAAATAAAGATAAAATAGGATTAAGAGAATTTCGGATAAATAATGTTGAATATATAAAAAGGTAATTTAAATGAAGCTCTTGATCAATTTTTCTCTGCTTAAGAAATCCTAGACTTTAAGAATTCTTTGAATTAAAATGTAGAAGCAGAATAAGAATTATCAATTGAATAAGTTCCAGAAATATTGTTCATTTAGCTTAAAAGAGTAATGTTTGATAATAATAAAGGAGGATATTTTAAAGATAACTCTTTTTTTTCATTTGGTTAAGAAATAAATCTTTAAAAATATGTCTACTAATTTAAAGAGAATCAGAAGAAAATTGATCAGATTAAACAATAAGTAAATTTTTTATTATATTTAAGATTGAATCTAAATAAAGTTAGTTAATATCAATTATTAATTATAACTCAACAAATTTAAGTTAATAAGAAATTCTAATTAATGCCTTATAAATTTTGAATGAAAAAAAAAGTTTAGAAAATTAAACATTAGACGAGTTTACAATAATAGATGCTTAAAAGAACAATAATAATAATATTTAAGAAAAATTTAAAAATAAAATAAATAGTTTATATGAATTTTAAAAGAAATTAGAAACTGAAATTAATTAATTGAATTAAGAGTTAAAATTTTGTGAAGATTATAAATTAAATTATTAGTAATATAAATATGATTTACAAAGTATAATAATTCATTAAGGAAACGTAGAATAAGGTCATTTCTATTCATATACTTATGATTAATTCAATCAATAATGGAATAAATTTAATGATATTATAGTTGATTATAATATTTCAAAAAAAGATGTATTTGATGAAGCTTACGGTAAGCTATTAATTTATAATTATTTTATTTTAAAGGCAAATCAACTGAAAATATAAATAAATCTGCTTATTGTTTGATATATTAGAAATAAAATAAATCAAGTTAGCCTAATTAGATAAATAAATAAACATCTATTTTTGAAATTTATAAAGTCTAGAATAATAATTAAGAATTGATAGAAGATATTGATAATCATAATGAGTTATTTTTAGAAAAAGTTATTAATAAATTATTACAGAAAGATTTAACTGTAAAAATTGTTAAAACTTGTTATTAAACTAATAAATTGATTTAAAATGAAATAAAAAAATAAAATAATTAAAATTAATTTTTTATGTTAACCAGTTTAACTTTATTTGTAAAATATATGAATAAAGAATTCCCAGATATTTACATTTATCACTTATTAGATCAAAGTATAAAAATAAATTGTCAATAAGTTAATAAAATTAAACAAAAAATGAAAAATAAAGAACAAATTACTTTATTTAATTTAGATAAATTTATTCATTTTAAGAATGAATTATTATAAAAAATAGATTTTAATGATTGCATTAGACTTGATAATTTTAATCCTACGATTTAAATAAAAGATTAATTATTCTTTTTATAAAAGTTTTATTAACATAAAATAATAGCGATAAATATATTGAGTTTTATTATTTAACAATCTTTATAATAAGAATTTTAAATAGTACTAAATTATTTTTATTTTATTATTACTCATCAAGATATCAGTTTAATATTTTAAACAAAAAATTAAATTATAGATTTAAATTAATATATAATAGAAATATATAAAATCATAATTTCGTGTTTTTTTAATGAGATAAAATCATTAATTCTTAATAATCAGCAATAAAAATTATCAATAAATTATGTATAGATTAAAAATATATTTGTGGTAATACATTAATTTTATAAATAGTTAAACTAATTGTTAAAAGAAAAAAAAATTTAATAATAATATTATGATCTACTATAATATTATAATGATGAATTAAAAGAATTAAATTAAATTAAAGATGAATATTTATGTGATTAATTTAATTAAATCATAAATAATACTAATAGTAAATTAAATGAATAAGTTAAATAATATCCTGAAATATAAAATATAATTGATCAAGCAAAAAAAGAATTGAAAAATAATAATTGTAATTTAGAATCAATTAAAAATTTTATAAAATAATATTAAGAATTTATAAAATTATATTAAGAAAAAAATAAATGAAAATAAAAATATAATAATAATATACTAATAATTCATTTTTTATAATTTATAAACTATTTAAATAATCAATTTATAAATTCTACTATATATTTTATTATTATTTTATTATATTTTAATAATATTATTATATATAAATAAATTAAGATTGCAAATATTTAAGTAAAAAATAATTTATTATAACATAATTTTCTAACTATTTATTAATGATTGATAATGATTAAGAAGTGAATAGTGATAATAGTGAAATATTATTAAAAATGAATATTAATTTGGGAACATTTAAAGATATTATTATAATTAGATATGAGGATCAACCTTAATAATTAGCATAGCAGTTTATTAATAAACATAAATTAGATTAAAATATTCTAAAATTGTTGACAGAATAAATTACTTAAAATATATAAAACGCGTTATAAGAAGAAGATGAATATGATGAGGATGATGAAGAGGAATAAAAATAAGATAAGGAAGAAATAAAAGAAAAAATAGATGAAAAACCGAACTAATAATAATAAATATATAATAATTAATAGACATAATAATAATAAATATAATAATAGTAATTAAAAGTCTAATTATAGTAAAAATAATAGTTATAGTAATAATAACTGTAATTATAGTAAAAATAATAGTTAAAATAATAGTAATAATAGAATTTTACTAAAAATAAAGAATAAGATTAAAATTAGTAATAGCCTAATAATATTAAAAATATTTCATAAAATTAATAAGATATTTACTAAAAAGTATAATAAATAAACAACAAATAATAATAAGCTACAGCAAAAACTATAACTTTAAATACAAAAACAGATAGTTTATAATCAAAAATAAATAATGAAGAGAATATATAATAAATGGAGGATAAAATATAGAAATTTTAATAATAATATTCTTAATAATTAATAGAATAATAAATAAATTTCGATAAGAATTTAAATCCTAATTTAGGAGCTATAAACTAAATTTATTAATCAAATGATAGTTTAAACTAAAGTGAAAAGAAAATAAAGGAAATAGTAAATAATATAAAAACTGAAGATACTCGTATAATGAGTGCAAAGAATAAAATAACAAAAGAAGTAAATTAGCAATTGAAAGCAAACAAAACCAAAGAGAATTTCAATAATTTCTTAAAGAATGTTAATTAAAAAGATGCAACATTCAAGCCTACTATAAATCCAAAAAGTGTACAAATGATAAGAAATAGTTATAATAATGATAATAACAATAGTGATAATAAAATAAATCATAATTTTGAACGATTATATATTGATGCTTTCAATAAAAACTAGAAGTTATAGGAAAAAAAGATGTTAAAAGAGTAAGAAGAATAATCACTGATTAAGAATCATGATAAAAAACTAAATATAGAGGAATACTAATAAATTGGATAGAAATTATATGAAAAAGCTCAAAAAATGAAGTAATAGACTGAAAAATATGCTATGGAGTAAAAATAATAGGAGGAAGATTAGCAAGAAGTGTTTGATTTTCATCCTAAGATTAATCAAGTCAGTAAAAAAATTATCGAAAATAGTTAGAATTATATTTCAAATTCCATTTAAGATAGATTATATAATTTTAGTAAGGAGTATAATATGAATTTATAAAAGAGGAAAGATGAATATTAGTAGTTTTAATTAAGTCTATAGAATCAGGAATGCACTTTTAAACCTTCTATTAATCACACGTATTATTTATATATATTTTATTATACTTTTAATTTGTATATATTAATATTTTATTATAATTTTTATTTATTTAAATGTTTATTTATATTTGATTATACTTTTTATTTATTAATATTTATTATATTTATTATTCTTTTATTTTTTTATATATATTTATATTTATTTAATCTTAATATTTATTATATTTTAGGAGTTAAATAATTAATAAGTTAGCTTCAGAGACACCAAACAAATCATAAAATAATCAATCTAGATATTTAAAGTTAAATGAATTAGCATAAGAAGAAAGTGCTAAAAAAAAACAATTATAATAAAAAATATAGTATTTCTTATTATAATTAAATTTTTAGATAAAAAGAGTGTTCATTTTCTCCAGTTATTAATAAATTATCGTAGAAATTAATGGAAGGATCGTAATTTAAAGAAAGACTAGATGAGAAATTAAAACAAAAAGAAGATAAGAACAAAGTAATGTAATTATTTGAAAATGAGAAAATAAATTATTAGACAGGAGAAGAATTATTCAAACCACAAATAAAGTTAACAAGTTCAACATTTAATGTAAATATAATATTATATATAAATATGAAGAGAGAAGCAAAAGAGGTGAGTGTGAATTTATATAAGGAGAATGAGAAAAGATAAGAGAAATATGAAAAATAGTAAAGAGAAGTATGGATGGAAGTGGTTAATAAATAACAAGTAAAGATTGACAGTAAAAGTGAGAAGATAGTGGAGAAGAAAAAGAGGGAAAGATTAATGGAGATATTTTTGGTATTAGACAGTGACAAAGATAACTTGATAGATAGTAAAACAGTTGATATTTCTAATATTAGTCTGGATATTTTAGAGCTAATCAAACCTATACTATTAGAGTTGGAGCAAAGTTAATTACAATTAGACTAGAATGAATTCATATAAGCAGGAATTGTTCTATTCAATCAGCTCAATCCTCTTCAGAAACATACTCTCATTAATACTTATCTATACTTTCTCCCAAACTCAACTCTCTCTAAAACTCAATCATTTTCAGATCTTAACTAATAATCACATCCTTATTACTCCAATTGCACTTTCAAACCCTAAATTAATTATAGGAGTAGTCTCATCGCCAATAATCAAAGGTCTGATTAAAAATCATAAGGAGTATCACATTTTCATATTCTACATTAATAATCAAAGGTAAAATTATCATTATATTATCAAAATATATTATTATTATATTTATATCATTCTAAAATTATTATTATATTTATATCATTCTAAAATTATTATTATATTTATATCATTCTAAAATTATTATTATATTTATATCATTC
>Ga0315908_10002025_pt1 | contig 15000 bp, 15 predicted proteins | sample LakEriMetagenome_12_FD_203520 | JGI IMG/M metagenome (GOLD analysis project Ga0315908, IMG submission 203520) | Freshwater fungal communities from buoy surface, Lake Erie, Ohio, United States - Buoy 4 MA124 | ecosystem: Environmental > Aquatic > Freshwater > Lake > Lake biofilm | place: USA... | reverse complement strand
TGCGGCGGATTGCGATTCATGAGGCGGGCCACCTGCTGGTGGCGCGTCAGGAGGAGATGGCGGTGCGCCAGGTGCTTGTGGGTTCCCTGGCCTGCCTGCGGGCCGGCCTCAACACCAGCGGCAGCACTGAACTGGAGCCGCCGGCCCATGCCAAGTTGCCGGCCGAGGAGCTGCGGCGCTGGAGCCGGGTGCTGCAGGCGGGCATGGTGGCCGAGCAGCTGATCTACGGCCAGAGCGTGGGCGGCAACGACGACCGGGCCCTGCTGGGGCGGCTCTGGGGCCTGTCCGGCCAAGACGTTGACACCGCCCAACGGGAACAGCGCCGGGCCCGCCGGGAGGTGGAGGCCCAGTTGCGCGCCAGCGAACAGCAACTGCAGGCGGAGGCCGATGCCCTGCTGGCCTTGGCGCCAAGGCTCGGGCGCCCCCTGGCTGGGGAGGCCTGAGGCGGTGCTGGCGCTGCTGGATGCGCCCACGGGCTTAGCCGGCAACATGCTTTTGGCAGCCCTGCTGGATTTGGGGCTACCTCAGGCGGAGATCGATGGCCCCTTGGATGCCCTCGGCCTGGCCGGGACTTACCGCTTGGAGCTGGAAGAGCGCCGCAGCGGTGGCCTCCGGGGTTTGCATTTGGAGGTGGTGAGCCTGGAGCCCCAGCCAGCCCAGCGGCGCTGGGGCGATCTGCGCGGCCAGCTGCAAGAAGCCCCATGGCCCGAGCCCTTGCGGCAGCGGGTGCTGGAAGTGTTTGGTCTGCTGGCCCAGGCCGAGGCGGCGGTGCACGGCCACAGCCCTGAGCAGGTGCACTTCCACGAGGTGGGCGCCCTCGATGCCCTGGTGGACGTGGTGGGGGTGTGCGCCGGGCTGCTGCACTTCGGGGTGGAGCAGCTGGTATGCAGCCCGCCGCCGGCGGGTCATGGCCTGGTGGCAACGGCCCACGGCACCCTGCCCCTGCCGGCGCCTGCCGTATTGGAGCTGGCCCGCTTGCGGGCGATTCCCCTGGCCTCAGCCGAGGGCTTCCCCCCCGGCGAACTCACCACCCCCACCGGTCTGGCACTAGCGGCCTGCTGGGCGACGCGCTTTGGCCATGCCCCCACCCACGTGCCTAAGCAGGTGGGCGTGGGGCTGGGCTCCCGCAGCCTGGATCGCCCCAACTTGCTGCGGCTCACCCTGGCCGCTTGCGGCGGCTCCGATCCTGCCCAGCAAGAAACCGTGCAGCTCGAAACCGTGAAGCAAGAAATCGTGCTGGTGCAGCAGGCCCAGATCGACGACGCCACGGCGGAGGATCTGGCTTTCCTGGCTGAGGAACTGCGCCAGGCCGGGGCCCTGGAGGTGTTCAGCCAGCCGATCGCTATGAAGAAAGGACGCACCGCCCAGCTGCTTACGGCCCTTGTCGCCCCCGAGCAGGCCGAGGCCCTGCGCCGGGTGTGGTGGCGGCACAGCAGCACCCTGGGCTTGCGCGAACAGCACCAGACCCGCTGGGTGCTGCCGCGCCGCAGCCTGGAGCTGGCCACTCCCTTGGGGCCCGTGCGGCTCAAGCAGGCCCAGCTGCCCGATGGTCGCTGGCGCAGCAAGCCGGAACACGACGACCTGGCAGCTCTTGCGCGCCAGCACACACTGGGGATCGATCAGGTGCGCTTGGTTGTGCAGCAGGCCCTCGAGGCCCAGCCTGACGCCAACTTGCCCAGCGAGCCATAAGCATGCCGCCCTTTGCCCAATCCCTGTTTCAGCGCTGCCGCCGCGGGCTGACTCGTTTGGCCGCCTGGTGGGAGGGCTTGCCGCCCCTGCCCGGCGGCTTGAAGCTGTGGATCAGCTTGCTGAGTTTTGGTTTTCTGCTGGCGGCCCTAGTGGGCCACGGGCGCCAGCTGCTGCAGCTCAGCCTCGATCGCCAGGGCTGGCTGTGGTTGCTGCTGGGGGTGGGGGTGAGTTTGCTGAGCCTGGTGGCCAACGGCCTGGCCTTCGGCGTGGTGTTGCGCTGGCTCGGGCTGCGCCCCCGCTGGGGCGAACTGGTGCGGGTCTACCTCGATACCAACCTGCGCAAATTCCTGCCCGGTGGCATCTGGCACCTCAGCAGTCGCGTGCAGCTCTTGCGCAGCGCTGAGGCCCCCTTGGCGGCCCCGGCCCCGGGCGCTCTGGCCCTGGTGGCGGTGCTGCTGGACCCCTTGGTGGCAGCGGTGGCGGCCCTGGCGCTTATGTCTGTGGGCGGCTGGCAACAGGGCCTGGCTTTGTTGGGGTTGTTGCCCTTGGCCTTGCTCTGGCCGAGTTGGCTTAACCCCCTGCTCAGTCGCCTGGAGCGCCGCAAGGTCTCGGCGCTGGGCATGGACATCGAGGCGGCCGCCACTGCGCCGATTCGCTCCTATCCCTGGCCGCCGCTGCTGGTGCAGTTTGGATTTGTGCTGCTGCGCTTTGGTGGCTTTGCCTGCTGCGTGCAGGCCTTTGATCTCTCTTACAGCCTCAGCTGGGGCGGCTGGCTGGCGGGCTTCGCCCTGGCCTGGACCGCTGGGCTGGTGGTGCCCGGCGCCCCCGGCGGCCTGGGAGTGTTTGAGTCGGTGCTGCTGCTGCGCCTCGGCTTCGCCATTCCCGAGGCGCCGCTGCTGGCAATTGCGATTAGCTACCGGCTGGTGGTGACCATCGCCGATCTGCTGGCGGCGCTCACGGCCAGGTTGGATGGGCAGCGACCGGCCTGGGACTCTGAGTAGGCGACTGATGCCCGTTCCGCTTGCCGAGTGCCAGATTGCTGGTGCAAACTTCCGTGATGTGAGATTGAACTTTCCTGTGACCTTCAGGGGTGCAGAACTTGAATCCTGCACCCTGAGATTTGCTTAACGACAGCGCGACGGGTTGGCGTAGGTGAAGGACTGGTAGCGATTCAGGATGCTGCGCACGTCCACACAGCTTCCCCCGCGCTTCCAAAAAGAGTCCATTCCGTTTTCCCTTGGGCTCGACTGGATGTAGGTGTATCCCGACGAGGTCATGCGGCTCTCGACATAGCCGGGATCACCTCCCACCAGATTCTGAAGCTCTGGTACGGGCTGGCCCTCGGCCCCTGTGGATCCGTTGCTGTGCTTGCCACCAGAGAGCAGAGCTCCAATCAAGGCACCCACCGCAGCTCCAGCCAATGTGGCTCCGGTGGAGCTGCTGTGATGATCGTCAAACTGGGCATTTGGGTTGGTGATCGTGTCTGTCTTCACCGCTAGTTGACGGGTTAAGCGGCCGTCGTTCCAGGTGAATCGCCCCATGCTGCCTTGGTCTTCGAATAGCACATTCTGTTCAATTCCTGAAGTAGTTTCTACATGCAGTTGTTGACGGTTCGGTCCGGAGAACCGGAACCGATTTCCGTTCTCCAGGTCGACAACAAAAATGCTGGTTCCTCCATTTTGCTTCTGCTTAACCGTGCAGTAGCCGTTATAAGATTGGTAGCCATTCTCTATCAGCTGACAGCGGCCATTGGCTCTGGCTACGGTTTCGGCTTGGGAGGGAATGGCTAAGGCCGTGCTGGTGATTAAGAGGGCGCCAAACAGGCCAAACTTGCGTTTAAAGGTCATCGTCTAGTCGGTAGATCTCCTAACCATAAGATGCCTTTGGATTGCCACTGAAAATGTTGGCATTCGGTAGCATTTTAGCCGGCAATGGTTTGTTGTTGTTCTGGCCCTCGTGAGTGATCAGGGCCAGCGCCAGGCAGCCCGATCCAGCGCCGATTGGTCCGGTAACACTGTTGCTCCCTGATCACGTTTCAACCGCAGCAACCGACAACCGTCTGCGTGTTCCAGGGCAGAGATCAGTGCCTCGGCGTGGGCGATCACCCACACCTGGGTGCGTTGGGCCACCGGATGGATCATCCGTGCGAGGGGTGCCAGCAGATCGGGGTGGAGGCTGTTTTCGGGCTCGTTGAGCACCAGCAGGGGTGGCAGCCGCGGGCTAAATAGTGCTGCCGCCAGTAGCAGATAGCGCAGCGTGCCATCGGACAGCTCGGCTGCCTCTAGGGGGCGAAGCAGCCCTGGCTGGTGGAGCTGCAGGCGAAAACTGGGCTGGCTGATGTCCACCGTGAGCCGGGAACCCGGAAAGGCCTCGCCGATGGCAGCCTGCAGGCCCTCGCCATCCCCGATTTCCAGAATTGTCTGCACCGCAGCCGCGAGATCGCCGCCATCTGCCGCCAAAGATGGCGTGCGGGTGGCGAGGCGCGAGAGCCGCGCCGGTGCCTGGCGATCGGTGCGAAAGCTGTCGTAGAAGCGCCAGCTCAGGATCGTGCGCCGCAGCTGAAACACCTCCGGCGCCTCGAGCGGATCGGAGACAGCTGTGAACAGGCTCTCGTGGGGCGAAACCTCCAGGGCCAGGGGAGTTTGGGTGTTGCCGCAGCGTTCCACTACGGCGCCGTTGCGCTGCACCAGCAGGCTGCGCGGATGAAAGGGGCCGCCGGCCCAGATCCATTCCCGTTTGATCTCTGGATCAAGAAGGAAGGCGCTGGTCTGATCTTCCACGCCGTAGCCGAGTTCGATGGCGTACGACAACGTCTCCCCCGCGAAGCCGAGCCGCAGCCTGGCCCCCTGGCTGCCACGCTCCGGACCAGCCCAAAACACCGCCGGCAATCCCCCTTCGGCGGCCAGGGTGGCCACCAGATCACCCCGGGCGGCGGCGGCGACCAGCCCCAGTGCTCTGTAGAGGTTGCTCTTGCCGCAACCGTTGGCTCCGCACACGAGTGTGAGGGGGCCGAGGGGCAGCATCAGCTGCTGCATTGAGCGGTAGCCCGCAACCCCCAGATGGCTTAGAGCTGCTCCATAGACGGATCGGGCCACGCTGCACGGCATCGAGGGTGGCATCAGCATGGAGCGATGGATTATCGACGTCGATCCCTTCGCTGGCTGTTGTTGCAGCTGGGTCTTGGTCTGGCCTGGATCGTGCTGCTGGCCAGTCGTTCGTCGGGCCAGGTAGGGCTCGGGCTGACGCCGGCTCAGGTGGGGCAGATGCTGCTGCTGGCGGGCTGGCTACCCAGCGTGGCCCTGGCGGTGTGGCAGATGCGGCACCGCAGTTGGAGAGCCCTGATCGCCAGCGATCTACTCGGTGCTGGCGTGTTGGTGCTGCTGGCCTGCACCGCCTACGTGCCCCTGTTCTTCTTCCAGGTGGTGTGGTTTTTGCCTCTGGCCCTTCTGCCTCGCGGGCTGCTGGCCGAGTTGCTGCACAGGCTGCTGGCCAGGCTGTGGCGGCACTGAGGGGCCAGACCTTCGCCTCGACGGCTACTTCCCATCCCCCAGGAAGGTCAGCGAGTTGCTTGGCACCCACAGTTCACGAGGGGCTTGGTTCGGATAGCCCACGCGGCACCAGGTGAGGGAACCGCTGTTCTGGCAGCCGAGCTTGTTGAGCACCTCGCCGGACACGCCCATGCCGCTGATCGAGGCACCAAAGTTGGGTCGGGCATACAGGGTGACGGTGGCCTGGCCATGGCCATTGAGCTTCACCTTGCTGTATGCAGCATGGCTGCCGTTCCCCGCTCCGACCGGGCTGTGCACGTTTGACACCGAGATGCGATTACGGAAAGTGCTCTGCTCTTCCAGCGTGAAGCTGCTATATCCGCTCATCAACCAAATCTGGCCCTGCTCATCGCGCATGGGGCGCCTATCGGTGGTGGTGGGGCCTGCTGGCACGAAGCGATAAATGGCGCTGCCACTGAAGCTGATCTCGAACCCCCCTTTGCCCCAGGGCTTGATCGTGCAGGTCTGCTGGCTCTTGTTCATCCAGCAGCTCACCGTTTCAGCGGCTCCGGCGGGCCAACCCGTCACGGCACCAATGGAGAACAGCGCCGTCGAAAATCGCGCCAAGAAGACATGAAAACGCATGTTTGAATCTCCTAGAGACAGATGCAGGTGGGTGGGACACCTCTGGTGCACCGATGTGGAACGATCCACGCCTCTATTCTCCAACAGGAGGGGCTCTGTTGTTCTCTGGTGCTGGATTTTGGGTCAATCTGATACAGGCGATAACGTTCCCCATCTGATCTCTAGTCATCACTACCCTCGGCGCGGTGATCCTCCACTGTGGTGATTATTCTGATCCCATGGAGTATTTACTTGCCGCTGGCTTTTCTGCATGGGGTGGATATAAATCTCGAGGCTTCCGGAGATCGCTGGTGCGTCCATCGCTGCGACCAAAGCGACCCCCAGCAGGTGCGGGCGTTGGCCGAGAGGATCGGCTCCGCCTTTGCGATTGTGGACGATGGCTCCCATATCCCTGAGCATCAGCTGCTGAGTTTTGATGTGCTGTTTCGAGATTTACTTGAGCCGGGTGGCGTTTATATCTTCGAAGACATCGAGGTTTCTTACTGGCGGCGTGGATTGCTGTATGGCTATCCAACGCGCTATGGCATTTATGATTCACGTGGGCTGATCGAAGTGATGAAACTGTTGATCGACTGGATCAACCGTGAATTCCTCTCCGGTGCGGACAGAGCTGCCCTGCTGGCTCGATTGCAGGCCCGTGGCCTGCGGGAGTCGACTTGCTCGGCAGTGGCTTCTATCGAGTTTGCGCATAACTGCATCATCCTCAGGCGCCGGGAACCATGGGAGGAGGCGTTTGATGGGCGGGAGTATTTGTTTGCCGATCAGGTTTGATCTAATCGTTTGCGATTGGCAAGTCCCGCGATTCTTACCCTTCGGGCGATGAACGGTGGGTGACATGATCGCGGCCCCGCGCCACCATGCAAACGCTTGTCGTCTGGCGATTTCTTGGCTGCTTGGAATTTGGATCACCTGGGACGCTTGTGGCATCGGAACGTCCGCGTGCTCCAGCTGTTGTTACTGATCCCGTTGTTGAGCCTGGTGCTGCTCAGCGGCACGGCCCTGGCGGTGGATTCCGGCAACGTGCCACCGGAGGCGGCGGCGCCCGTTGGTAGCTACGACGTCGCGCCGGTGCGCATCCTTGGCATCCCAGTGATGAGTGTGGCGGCTCCAGTTGTGAGCCGGGGTGAGCGCACTCCTGATGCCCGGCAGCGGGCGACGGTGATCGAGGGCAACCTGACGTTGCTTTATCAACCACACGCGCTCTGCAGCAGCGGCGAGCAGATTTCAGAAGCGCTGCTTGAAGGTCTGATTCTCGGTGGACCAGCGGAGCAGAGGCTCTGCAGTGGTGATCCCTGGTCGGTGCTTGGGCGGCCCGACGATCTCAGGGTGGTGGTAGCCACCGACGACGACGGTCAGGTGCAGCTGCGGGCGCAGATCAAGGGCCGCGCCACGCCGCTAAAGCTGCTTACGGTCACCGAGGCTGATGCCCAGTTGCACGGCATGAGCCGCGCCGCGCTGGCTGAGCGCTGGCGCCAGGTGCTGCAAAGGCGTCTTCGTCATGCTCGCTTCACCGAACAGGCCGGCCAAATCTCTCAGCGCCTCAAGATCACCCTGATCGGCGAACTGGTGCTGGCCGGCACCAGCGCAGCGACGCTCTGGCTGTGGGCGCGGCTCCGGCGCCGGTTGCAGCGGCGAATCGATCCGGCAGAACAGGTCAGCGGCATCGTCAGCCCAAGGGATCGGTGGCTGCAGTGGCTGTTGCAGCTGCTGTTCATCGCTGTTCTGGCCCAGCTGGTGCTGATGGCTGGTCTGGCTGTGGCCGCAGTCCCCGGTCAGATCCCACTGGCCATCACGGTGTTGATGCAACCCACGGCGATCCTGTTCAAGGTGGCGTTGCTGGGTCTGCTCGCTGCAGCCCTGCGCTGGTTGGCGCGCTTCGTGCTGCGGCAGTGGGTGAGCAACCTGGCTGTGCCGATGGAGGAGCGTGCCCGGCGGCAGCAGCGCTACCTCAACCTCAGGCAGGCCAGCCACCGCTTGATCGATCTGGGTTGCATCGCCTTGCTGGTGGTGTTGGTGCTGGCGGATGTGCCCGGGATTCGGGAGCTCACCCTCGGAGCCTGGCTCGCAGGCGGCGCTCTACTGGGCGGACTGGCAATCGCGTTTCAAGGGTTGCTGCGCGATGGCGTGGCCGGTTTGGTGGCGCTGCTCGATGACCACTACGCCGTAGGTGATGTGGTGGAGGTGAATGGCGTAGTGGGCGAAGTGGTGGACGTGGGCCTGCTGGTGACGGAGCTGCGCACCAGCGATCAGCGAGCGGTGCAGTTCGCTAACAGCGCCCCGCAGCAGCTGATTAATCACACCAAGATCCGCTCCGGCGCTGAGGTGTTGATCCCTCTCTCGCCGCAGCATCACCAGCTGGAGCAGGCGCTGGCGGTGCTGACTGAGCAATGCGACAGCTTTGGCGAGGACCCCCTCTGGAGGGGTCAGTTGCTGGCACCACCCTGGGTGCGTGGCGTCAAGCAGGTCACGCCGCAGGCGATTGAGCTGAGTGTGGTGCTCACCACCCGTGCAGGGCAGCAGTGGCAGTTGCAGCGTGCCCTGCTGCGCCGGCTGGTGGTGGCGCTGCAAGAGCAAGGCATTGCGTTGGCTAACGGAAACACTGTTTCCAACCTTTGAGCACCGCACCACTGGCCAGGAGCAGCAGGATGCTGATCGCCCCCGGATTGCAGGCGCTCAGAGCCGGATCGATTCCGCCTCATTGCGGCAGCTCCTGAATTCGAGGACACCAGGTTTCCGCCACAGCCAGTGCGGTGGGATCGTTTTCCACTCCTTGCCAGCCCTTGGGCACAGCGCCCGGCACGCGGACATCGCCGATGCGGTTGAAGGTGCGGTCGCGGCAGTCGAGCTGGTAGCGGAAGAAGGAGCGCATCGAGCCTGCAGGCGTGCCGCCGAACAGGGTCGGCGCGATGGTGCCCTGAAGCCAGCAGGAGCCATTACGGCACTGGAGCGTGCCTGGCTGCCCCGGGTTGAGCTGCGCTGGTGTGGCCGGCCACTCAATCACGGTGTGTCCCGTGAAGCCGATGTAGCGGCCAAAGTTGCCCTTCAGATTGAGCTGCTGCAAAGAGCCTGCGTCGTAGCTATGTGGGCTCGGGACCGGCACCACCACTGTGCCGCTTGGTGCGGCGCCCTGGTTCGTTGGGTAGTTTTCGGCTGCCTGTGCAGGGGGCAGGTCGATGGCCGGGCTGGCCAGCAGCAGGGCTTGCAAGAGCCGTGGCCCCCAGAAGCCGAGCCACTGCGAGCGCGTCTTGTTCTCTGGCAGGTGTCGCTTCATCGCTTCGAGACGCGGCTGAGGAAGTGGCCCGCCAGCTTCACCCGCTCCTCATCGGATGGGATCCCCTGTCTGGGGGATGGCTCTAACCAGCTCCGATGCGCTTCGGTGACGGCGAGTCGGCATAGCCGTGCCGCGGAGGAACGCCTCACTCCCCGCTGACTAGCCCGCGCCTTACGCCGATCACGGCCGCATGGGTGCGGTCCTTGGCCTGAAGCTTGCCGAGGATGTTGGTGACGTGGGTCTTGATGGTCTCTGCGGAGACGATCAGGGCCTGAGCCATTTCCTTATTGGTGTAGCCGCGGGTGACCAGCTGCAGCACCTCCTGCTCGCGCTCGGAGAGGGCCTCCAGGGGGTCGGGTCCGTCGCCGCGGCTGGTGGCGCGCAGGGCGTTCACCCCCAGAACATCGGCGTAGATGCCCCCACCGATCACGGCCCGGATGGCGTGCACCATGGTGCCCTGTGCTAACTGGCTTTCCACCACCACCCCGTTGCAGCCCAGTTCCACGGCCCGCCGGATCTTCTGGGTCGAGCCATCCTGAAGGATCAGTAGGGTGCGCAGGCACGGCAGCGCGCTGTGGGCACGGCGGATCAGCGCCAGTCCATCTCCTGTTTCCAGTTGTTCACCGGCAAACAGAAAGGTGGGGCGCTTCCGCATCGCCAGTTCCACCCCTTCCTCCTCCGTCGTCACGGCCCCCAGCAAGCTGTCGGGATCGGGAGCGGCACACACGAACAGCGACAACAGAGCCCGGTTGCCAAAGCACGCCACCGTGGTGGTGCCGGCCATCAGTGACTGCAGCTGATGGCGGCCGTGGGTGAGAGCTGGGATCTGCGGTGTGATGTCCATGGCCGATGGGTCTAGGGCCTGGGTTGTTCTGTCGGTAAGGTGACTGGTGCTTGGGGGGAGCTGCTGCTGCTGCCGGCCCCGATCCCGGTTAGTCCAATCAGGCCCTCCAGCAAGCGCCGGCTCAGCGTGCTCACCCGCTGCAGTTCCTCCAGGGTGTTGATCAGGGCTGGCCTGCTGCCAGTCAACAGACGTTGCGCCTCGGTGGCGGTTTGCGCTGCATTCGAGCCCGTGCGATCCACTTGCTGGAGCGTGCGTCGCAGCTGTGGTGCGGTGGAAACCATTTCCCGCTCCAGGGTGTCAGCCAGTCGCCCGACATCCCGCAGGGTGGTGCGCATGTCTCCCATCACCCGGGGGACCTCTCCGGCCGTGAGGGCAGCGGTGTTGCGCAGGGTGGCCTGCAGCAGCAGTTGGGTATGCGCCAGCTGATTTATCACGCTGCTGATCGCGATGGGCTCCTCGTAACGCAGGCTGAGCCTGCCGGCCTTGGCCCGCTTGCTGTGGCCTTGGGGGTCGGGGCTGATCACTACGAATTGATCTCCGACGAAGCCTTCCTGCCCTTGGCTGGCCACACTTCGGGGCCCGATCAGATCGGCGTAGCGCTGGGCCACCTGCAGCTCCACCGTCACGCTGGCGTCCGGTTGGAGTGCCAACGCTTTCACTTTGCCCACCGGCAGCCCGGAGATGCGCACCTCCTGCCCCGCCCGCAGCCCGGCTGCATTGCGGGTGATCAGGTGAACGCCCAGGGTGCGCTCTCCCCAGCGTTGTTCCCGTGATAGGCCAAGTAGCACGGCGCCGATTAGAAGCAGGCCTGAGCCCAGAAACAGCCAGGGGCTGGCGGGCGGGTGCGGATTGCCGTTTGCGTTTATGGGCACGCTCACTGGGCGGACGGCCTGAGCTGCAGGGGATCCAGGACTGTGACCCAGAGCAACTTGAGGGCGAGCAGCACCATCAATCCCTCCACCAGCAGGTTGCTCACCAGCACGCTTGCGGGGGTTCCGCGCCGCAGCCCCCGGGCCGCCCGCCACTGGCTCCAGCCGCAGAGCGCGGCCAGAAACAGCCCGGCCCGTAACCATGCCCGCAGCATGTCAACCAGCAGCACGCCACTGAGCAGATCACGGATTTCGCCGATCAGATCTCCCCGGGGGCTGGCGAGCACCCCACCGGTCACGGCGGCGCTCAGAAACAACAACAACAGCATGCTTCCCGTGAGTGCTGCCGCCGGCACGGATTGGCGCCAGGCCTTGAGCCCAAGGCGCTCCACCCGCTCCAGCCAGCTGGGCAGCAGCAGGGCCATCGCCAGCACGGTCACCAGCATCGGGCCCATCAGCTGCAGCACCAGCAGGATCAGCAGCTCCAAGCTGAAGCTACTGGTCTGCCCAAGCGGGCCGGACGCCAGCTCCACAACAGCTAACCCTACCACCAGACCCGCCAGCAACACCGGGCCGCCGCAGCGCTGGCCATCCCGTTCGGCGATCGCCAGCATCAGGCCAGGCCCCGCTTCGGTGGCGCTGGCTTGGCCCCTTTTTGAACGTTGTGCATCTCCCGGGTCAATGGCAATGCGGGCTGCGTCTCGATCGGGCTCCAGCGTTATAAATCGCTTCCGTGAGACTCGCCATCTCAGCCTTGCTGGTGTTGGTCTGCCCTGGAAAACAGGACTTGAGCCGATTAGGACTTGCGTTTTTGGGACATTGATGCCCCCGGTGTGATTGGTGGTGTTCGATGTTTGTGTCAGTTCGGGATTGGATTAATGCGGTGATGTTGTGCTTCGCCAAAATGTTCTCGTCTCTTCCTAATTGCTTTCCATGAAGGTTCGTCGTTTTATGGCCTCGGCCGCTGGTCTGGGTGTGCTGATGGCATCCGCCAGCTGGATGGTCCCTTCCGCCTCGGCTCAAACGGCAGCCGGGCTCACCTCTGCCTGGGGAAAAACCTGCAAAATGCGCGTTGTTCAACAGTTTGATGTGCCGATGTCGGATGCGGTTGTGAATCTCGGCGCAACGGAGCAGCAAGGCATGGATGAAGGCAGTATTTCACTGGCTGAAGTCAAGAAAATGGGTCTCAGTTTCAACTGGGAAATCCGAGGCAAGAAAGTCTCTGGCTATTGCAACGTCAATGGCAAAGGCAAGATCACGGAGTTCAAGCAGGGTCTGAACTGACCGAGCGGCTCGGCGCTGCGATGGTGGTCGGATGGGCCTGATCCTCACTCACCACCTTCTGGAGCCGGTGGCCCGGGGCTTGCTGGGATCCATCTCCTGCAGCGGTGGCCCCACCCCGGAGCAGCAGCGCCTCCTGCAGGCGCTGCTCACCCACCTATGGGGGCGCTCAGATCTGCGCGTTTCGGCCCTGGAGCCCATGGGCCCCGAGGAGCTGGCGGTCGCGCTGGGCGATCCGCGGGCCCGGCGGGTGGCCCATTTGTTGCAGATGACCCTCGAGTTTTGTCGCCATCCCCAGACGGATGCCCAGCTTGCGCTGGGCCAGGCCTATGCCGAGGCCCTGGGGGTGAGCAGCGCCGCCCTGGAGGTGAGTCGCGATTGGTTGCGCCAGGGGGTCGACCAGGCGGCGGCCGATGTGGGCAGGATTTTCAACACATTTCTGCCCTTGCGCAGTGAGCCGGGTCTGGTGGATTCGCTGGCTTCCGCTGATGAGCCAGAACCGGAGCTGGTGGCCCGGATTGAGGGCTTTGCCCAGCTTCCGGAGGACAGCCTCGGTCGTGCCCTGCTCGCCTACTACGAGCGGTTTGGCTTTCCGCTGCCAGGCCAGGAGGCCCGTGCCCTCAACCACCTCTATCTGGCTCACGACATGACGCACGTGATCGCGGGGATCGCGGCCACCAGTGCGGGGGAGATTGCGCTCAGCGCCTTCCAGCTGGCTATGGACGACAACCCGATCAATGAAAGCGCCCTGCTCGCCTCCCTCGTGACCCATGAGGCGGGATTCGTGAGTGCAAACCCCACGCTCGAGCCGGAAGAGGCCAGCCTTGATAGCCCCTCGGCGGCCTACCTGCTGGCGTCGGAACTCAGACGGGGCAGCGCCTGTTCAGCCGATTTTTCCCTGGCCGACCATCTCGCCCTGGCTCCTCTTCCCCTGGGGGAGGTGCGGCGACGCTTCAATGTCGCCAGCCCCATCCATCCCAGCGCGGTCGATCACCTGTTCTGGTAGCTCGGCCAGGTCTGTTGGCGCGTTTCGAGGGGGGATTCACCGCAGTAGCGGCGGTAGTCCGCTGCCGTGCTGCCACTGGCCAGCAGGCCCGTTTGCGCCATGAGCTCGGCGATGGAAACGGTGCGGTGATCAGGGTCCTGCAACAGCTGCCGCAGATGACGGAGCCGCAGCCGCCTCAACTCCGCCATCGGTGTATGGCCGAGCTCCTGCAGGAAGGCATATTGCAGGGTGCGCGGCGACACTTCCACTGCCGCTGCCACCTGGAGAATCCCGCAGGGTTCATGGAGGTGGTGCCGCATCCATTGACGGGCGTCGGCCACGTAGGTGCGCCGGCGAATCGTAGTGATGCGTTCCCGTTTGTCGCCACGACAGGGCGCGCTCCGCTGCTCCCACTCGCGAAGGACCTCTAGCAAGTTGGTGGCGGCATGCTCCTTGCCGGGCAGGCCCATGGCCACGGCACCTGCGAACTGCCGGGCTGCAGCCACGAGGGCTCGGTTGTGAGGCCCGGAGCCAATGAAGGAGGGCAGCCCTGGCCCCACAGCGCCTCCCGGCAACAGAATCGAGAGCCCTTCCAGGCGAGTGCTGGTCGCTCCTTCCAGCTCATCCCCTGGCCGCAGCAGCAGCGCTTCCCCCGGTTCGGCGACCTGCCAGGTGCCGTTGATGCGCTCCTGGCTCCACCCCTGCAGGGGCAGCCACAACACGGCATGTTGACTGCCCTGCACCCGCCGCAGATCGATCTGTCCCTGCCCTTCCAGGTGCAGCAGCTGCAGGGGGCCGGTCTGGCCCCAGGCCATGCGGCACAGGAAGCGCTTGGCGGGCGTGCGAAGCGTGCTGCGGTGCTCCCCCAGGGAGCTGCCGACTACCGCCTGCCACTCGTCAAAATCGACGCTCTCGACCAGTGGCTTCAGCGCCGGTGCATGAAACAGCGGTGGCAGCAGGGCGTTGTTCAAGCGCAGATTGCAGGCAAGGGAGGACGGTGGGCGCGCAGGCGGGGGTGGAGTGCTGGCGTTCAGCAGCAGCTCCCTGAGTCGACTAGGCCTGTGGTTTCTTTGGTTGCGGCGACGCCAGTGAAGGGCAGGCTGCTGCCGCAGCCGGGGAACAGGCCGAAGTGGCGGCTGAAGTCGCCGATGAAGTCGAAATGGGCCGCAAACCGGGTGGCCTGCAGCATGCGGAAGCTGTTGCCGCACACCGGAAACACCCGGCCGGTTTCGATGGCGTGGTGGCTATCGAGGTCGAAGCGGTGGGGGTGGTGGGGGATCGTGCCGCGGTAGATCACGGCCTGGCCATGGTCTTCGCAGGCATCTTCCAGCTCGGCGATGTGGAACAGGCGGTAGGTGGCGGCATAGAAGCGGGCCTCGCCCACCAGCGGCGCCAGAGCTGGCTCGGTGATCTGGATCTCCCGGTCGCTCACCAGCCGCGGGTCGGGGAAGCCGGCGCCCTTGGCGAGGCGCAGGAAATCGTTCCAGTAGAGGGCTCCGCCCAGGCATTCGCCATAGAGCACCGGATCGCGCCGCACCGCTTCCGGCAGCCGCCGATCCACGTACACATCGGAGAAGTACATCTCGCCGCCCGGCTTGAGCAGCCGTTTCACCCCCTGCAGCACCGCCGCTTTGTTTGTGGAGAGGTTGAGAACGCAGTTGCTCACCACCACATCGAAACTGCCGGGCTCCAGGGGCAGCGCCTCGAGGGCTTCGATCGTGCCCTCCAGAAACGACACGTTGGCGTAGCCGAACTGCTCGGTATGGAAGGCCAGGTGCTCGCGGGCCACCGCTAGCTGCTCCGCCGTCATGTCGACCCCCACCACCGAGCCGCTGGGCCCCACCAGCTGGGCCAGGGCGTAGACGTCCCGGCCCGTGCCGCAGCCCAGATCGAGGATGCGGCAGCCCTCCAGCAGGGGCGGGCACACC
>Ga0315908_10002023_pt1 | contig 15012 bp, 8 predicted proteins | sample LakEriMetagenome_12_FD_203520 | JGI IMG/M metagenome (GOLD analysis project Ga0315908, IMG submission 203520) | Freshwater fungal communities from buoy surface, Lake Erie, Ohio, United States - Buoy 4 MA124 | ecosystem: Environmental > Aquatic > Freshwater > Lake > Lake biofilm | place: USA... | reverse complement strand
CCACGGCTTGGCCAGCGATGGCATAGACCAGTCCGGATTGAGCGCGCTGAAGAATCTCTCGATCAACGGCGGACCTTATCTGAACGGTTCCAAGCAATGGGGCACTTCGGCGGAAGTAAAATGGGACTTTGGTGGCACAAAGCTGACCTCGGTTACCGCATATCGTAAGTTCGATTCGAGCTCGACAACGGTCGGTGGCTTCACTTCCAACGACACCTACACAGTAGGCGATGGCGCACCGACATCACGCCCCGGCATTATGCCATCGGGTGACCATATCAAGACCTTCACACAAGAGCTGCGCCTGCAAGGCACCGCTATGAACGATGGTCTCGACTGGTTGATTGGTGGTTTCTACTCGAGCGAGAAAATCCGCGCGGACCAGTCGATGACGCTTAATTCCGCTTTCCAAAGCACTAACAGCGCGTTTAACTTTGCTAATGCGGCAGGGGTAAATCCGTTGTTCGCACTGACGGCATTTGGCAATGCTGGCGTTCCGGTCAATGCCAATGGCAACTATGCCGAAAACCGGTTCCTGCAGGATGCAAAAAGCTGGTCGGTGTTTACGCACAATGTGATCAATTTCACCGACAAGCTGAGTCTGACGCTGGGTGCGCGTTACGTGAATGAGACCAAAGACGCCTCATTCAATCAGCTTGCTGCAACAAGCGGTGCGGGCGCCAGTGCGTGCCAAGCCAGTGTGAATGGTGTTTTGACCGGTGCCGTGCCTGCCGCACTTCGTGCGGGCATGATTGGCCTCAACTGCTTCCCATTTGCAACGTCGGTTGCCCTGACAGCGCCTGCAGCTGTGGGCGGCGGTCTTGCCAGCGCCAAGTTACCTTTGCCACGCGCTTGGGCGGACGAGTTCAAGGACGATGAGATCACTTATACGGCCCAATTGGGTTACAAGGCGAACGAAGATCTGTTGTTCTACGCCGGTTACAGCCATGGATTCAAATCGGGTGGCTTCAACCTCGATCCACAATCGGCAACATTGCAGAACTCGACAGCCATTCTTGCCGGTTTGGCAACGGGTACTATTGTGGCACCGGTTTATGCTGACCCAAGCTTCGAGTCCGAAAAGGTCAACCAAATCGAAGTCGGCGTAAAGGCGACATTATTTGGTAGCATCAAAGCCAACTTGGCTTTGTTCGACATGAAAATGAGCGATTTCCAGGTGCTTGAATTCACGGGCGTTCAGTTCCTGACCTTCAACGTCAATTCGGCGCGGTCAACAGGTGCTGAACTGGAACTGTTTGGCAAGCTGAGCGACAATATCTCGGCGAATGTCTCGGCAACATATGCCAACTCTCGCTATCCTAGCGATTGTGGCGATGGCGTCGCTTTGGCAGCACTGGCGTCAACGCAGAGGCTGTGTGGCTCTTCGCTAACCAATGCGCCAAAGTTCGCAGGTGTTGTTGGCCTGACTTATGATGGCCAACTCAATGACTCGGGTTGGGGCGTGCTGGTCAACGGCAATGTCAACTATTCGGATCGCCGCCGCACCAGCACGATACCTTTGGATACCAACAACCTGCCAATCCCACTGGATTATCAGGACTCTTATTTCAAAATAAATGCCCGCATCGGCTTAACTACGCCGAACGAGCAACTTACTTTTGAATTGTGGGGCACCAACCTGAACAATGAAATCACGCGCGGCGTTACAGCTAACACCCCGCTGCGCGGCGGTGCAGGCACCCGTTCGCGTATCGGTTTCGTTGAAGAACCACGCATGTACGGCCTGACCGTCCGCACCAAGTTCTAAACCAACGACACAAACAAAAAGGGCGGCCTCCGCGGAGGTCGCCCTTTTTTGTGCCTTGCATGCTGGTTCTTATGCAGCAGCTTTATACAGCGTCTCGCCCTTGTCCGCCATGTCGCGGAAGCTTTTGGGTGGCGCAAAACGATTGCCAAATCGCTGTGCCAAATTGTCGGCCGTACGGACGAAGTTCTCCAAGCCCACAGTGTCGATATAGCTCATCGGGCCACCGGTGTACGGCGCAAAGCCCCAACCGAAGATCGCACCCAAATCAGCGCTCTGTGGATCGCGCACGACCTCTTCTTCAAAGCATTGCGCAGTGGCAATCAACTGAATGTACAGCAGGCGCTGCTTCACTTCGTCGACCGATGGTTGGTCTTTAGCGAGCGGGTAATGCTCCGCCATGCCCTGCCACAGTGTCTTGCGCTCACCTTTTTCGTCATAGTCATAGAAGCCAGAGCCGAAACGACGGCCCTTGCGGCCAAGCTTGACCACCATCAATTCCATGAAGTCTTCGGTGCCGCTTGGTTGATACGCGTCGCCCAATTCCTTCTTGGTCGACTGCATCACATCATAGCCAAGCTGAAGCGTCGTCTCATCAAGCAACGCCAGCGGCCCAATCGGCATGCCAAGCGACTTGGCAGCATTTTCGATGAGCGCAGGCTTTACGCCCTCGGTCACCAGCTTCATCGCCTCACCCATGTACGGCGGGAATACGCGGTTGGTGAAGAAGCCACGGACGTCCTTCACGACAATCGGCGTCTTTTTGATCTTTGCGTTATAATCAAACGCCGCAGCCATAGCCCGATCGCCGGTCAATTCACCGGGGATGATTTCCAGCAACGGCATTTTTTCAACCGGCGAGAAGAAGTGCAGCCCGACAAACAATTCCGGACGTGACGAATTCTTCGCAAGACCCGTAATCGGCAATGTCGACGTATTCGATGCGAACACCACATCCGGACCAATCACCGCTTCTGCCTTCTTAATGACGTCTGCCTTTACATCGGGCCGTTCAAACACGGCTTCGATGATGAGGTCGACATCTTTCAGATCGTCATAATTGTCCGTCGGCGTGATGCGCGCCATGAACGCGTCGCCGGCTTCCTTGGACATCTTGCCACGGCTGACGGCCTTGTCGATGATCTTGCGGCTATAATCGACCGCCTTATTGGCATCTTCAAGGCTGCGGTCGAGAACGACGACTTCCATGCCGCCCTTGACGGTAACGTGCGTGATGCCCGAGCCCATGAGGCCACCACCCAATACGCCCACCTTTTTAATCTCAACCGCAGGGACGCCGGCAGGGCGGCCAGCGCCCTTTTCAGCGGCCTGTTTGTTGATGAACAAGGTGCGGATCATATTCTTCGCTTGGCTGCCCGAAAGCAGTTTCGTGAAATATTTGGATTCAACACGCAGTGCCGTGTCGAACGGCAGGATCGAACCTTCATACAGACACGACAAAATGGCCTTGATGGCGTCAAAATTGCCTTTGCTTTCCTTGTGCGCCATCGCGTTCAGGCCAACGAACAGTTGAACCGCACGTGGGTCCATCGCGCCTGCCCCGCCGGGGAATTTGAAATCCTTCTTGTCCCAAGGCGCCGTCGCCTTCGGATTGGCCTTTACCCATGCCTTGGCATTGGCGATCACATCCGCCGCCGGCGCAACGTCGTGCACCAGTCCTTGTGCCTTCGCCGTTGCCGGGTCGAGCGACTTGCCTTGAATAATCATCATCGCTGCGTTCTGCAGGCCAATGAGGCGCGGCGTCCGCTGTGTTCCGCCGCCACCGGGCAACAGTCCAACCATCACTTCGGGCATGCCGAGCTGGATTTTTGGATTGTCCGCAACGACGCGGTAATGGCACGCAAGCGCGAGTTCCAAACCGCCGCCGAGGGCCAGACCATTGAGCGCACAGGCGACTGGCTTTGCCGACGCCTTACCACTGCTCAGGTCCTTGGCGGACTGACCGCCAGATTCCATTTTGCGCAGCAATGCGTTCAAAGCGAAAGCTTGGTCGAACGCTTCTTTCGTGCTGCTCGCCTTCGCGCCGCCCAGCATGGTCAAGTCAGCACCGGCCAGGAAACCGGATTTCTTGCCCGATGTAATGACCGCGCCCTTTACGGCTTCGTTCGTGGTGAAATCGTCGACCCATTTGCCGAATTCTTCAATCAATGCGCCATTCCATACATTCATCGATGCATCAGGAAGGTCGATCGTCAGAAGCGCAATGCCATCGGCGTCGATATCGACGGAGAAAGTTGTGTAAGTCATGTTTTCGTTCCCGATCAATTCACGCGTTCGATGATGGTTGCAGTGCCCATTCCGGCACCGATGCACAGCGTGGTGAGCGCAGTCGACTTGCCGGAACGCTCCAACTCATCCAGCACGGTGCCAAGGATCATTGCACCGGTCGCGCCAAGCGGGTGGCCCATGGCAATGGCACCACCGTTGACGTTGATATCCGTATGGTCGACGTTCATCGCTTCCATGAAGCGCAGAACGACCGAGGCAAAGGCTTCGTTCAATTCCCACACATCAATGTCGCTTTTGTCCATGCCGGCACGCGCCAGCGCCTTTTGCGCGGCGAATTCGGGGCCAGTAAGCATGATAGCGGGTTCGGAACCGATGGAGGCCATCGATACGATACGTGCACGCGCCTTCAGGCCATATTTCTCGCCAGCTTCCTTCGTGCCGATAAGCACAGCGGCCGAACCATCCACGATACCCGAGCTGTTGCCAGCGTGATGGACATGGTTGATCTTTTCGACATCAGGATAGCGCATGATGGCAATGTCATCAAAGCCGGGCATCATCGTGCCCATCATCTGGAATGCAGGGGCCAACGCGCCCAATGACTGCATATCGGTTTGCGGACGCATCAATTCGTCATGGTCGAGGACGACTTCACCAATGACATCCCGGATCGGCAGGATGGAACGCGCGAAACGCTTTTCAGCCCATGCCCGGCCCGCCCGCTTTTGGCTTTCAACGGCATAGGCATCAACATCATCGCGGCTATAGCCATATCGGGTGGCGATAAGGTCTGCCGAAATGCCTTGCGGGATGAAGTAGTTCGCAATCGCCGAGCGCGGATCGATGGGCCACGCGCCGCCGTCCGAACCCATCGGAACGCGGCTCATCGATTCAATGCCGCCACCGACAGCCAGATCGCATTCGCCTGACTTCACTTTCGCCGCAGCGATGTTCGACGCTTCAAGGCCCGATCCGCAGAAACGGTTCACCTGAATACCCGACGTTGTGTGCGGATAGCCCGCAGCCAAAACGGCGGTACGGGTGATAACCGCGCCCTGCTCGCCCACTGGCGATACGCAACCAAAGGCCACATCTTCGATCTCTTCACCCGACAGACCATTGCGGTCGCGAATGGCAGCCAGAACCTGCGCCGCGAGGTCGATGGGCGTTATTTCATGCAGCGCGCCATCGGGCCGCCCCTTGCCACGCGGGCTACGCACCGCATCATAAATATAAGCTTCGGTCATATTCAGTCCTTATTTGTTACCACGGCGCCTGCCGCGATCAGTTGGGAGATTTCATCGGCGCTGAGCCCAGATTCGGCCAATATGGCCGCGTAATCTGCACCTTTTGTTGCGATGTCGAAATGGGTTGCCAAAGGCTGCGTTGCAAGACGCGGCGCGATTTGGGGATGCAGCCATCGGCCATCGGTGACAACCGCGTGACGTTCAGCATTTACAGGATGTGACGCTGCCTCAACATAGTCGAGCACGGGCGTTACGCATGCGTCGGTACCGGCAAAAATGGCTTCCCAAGCATCGCGCGTTTTGGTGGCGAACACATCCTCCAGCATTTCATGCTGTTTCGCGAATGCGGCATGGTCATGCTGCGCGCCATAGGCTTCACGATCGATGGGCAAACGCTCCATCATCGCGGCAAAAAATTGTGGCTCGATACAGCCAACCGCCATGAACTTGCCATCGGCCGTCATGTAACAACGATAGAATGGCGCAGCGCCGTCGAGCAAATTCGCCTCACGCTTCGTCCGCCACTGGCCAACGCCGGCCATGCCATGGACAAAGCTCATCAGGCTATGCGTGCCATCAACAATCGCGGCATCGACGATATTGCCACGGCCCGTCTGCGCACGCTCAATTATTGCGGCGAGAATGCCGTTGACGAGGAACATGGAACCGCCGCCGAAATCACCAATCATATTCAGCGGGGGAACGGGCGGCTGACCGTCTTTGCCAATCGCGTTCAATACGCCGGTCATACCGATATAATTGAGATCGTGGCCCGCCATCTGGCTCCATGGGCCAGTCTGTCCCCAGCCGGTCATGCGGCCATAGATCAAGCGCGGGTTGATGGCGTGACAGACATCGGGGCCAACACCCATACGCTCGGTCACGCCGGGCCGCAGGCCTTCGATGAGGACGTCGGCAGTTGCGACAATCTTTAACAGAGCCGCGACCGCTTCCGGTTTTTTCAGGTCAAGAACCATCGACCGTTTGCCGCGCGCATCAATCGCCTTGGGAACAATCGAGCCGCCGGGACGGTCAATCACAATGACATCAGCGCCCATGTCCGACAGCAGCTGGCCAGCATATGGCCCCGGTCCAATTCCAGCGAGTTCAACGACCTTAATGCCGATTAAGGGACCCGTTTTTGCTGGAGAATCGGTCATGAAGCTTTTCCCAATATGGCGCATTTAATCGCCCGATTAAGGCACATCTGTTAAGGTGTCGCAGCACTTGACGCAAGCGTCAAGTAAAGGCGAACGCGGGAATTCTAACGCTGTGCTGACGTCACTGGTTCTGCCGCCCCTCAATAAGCGCATCGACAACATTTGGGTCAGCAAGTGTTGAGGTATCCCCCAAAGCGCCAAAGTCATTTTCGGCAATCTTCCGCAATATGCGCCGCATGATTTTGCCCGATCGTGTTTTGGGCAATGCAGTCGTGAAATGGATATGATCAGGCGACGCAATTGGTCCGATTTCAACGCGCACCTGCTGCCGAAGTTCCGCGTGGAGTTCGTCCGACGGTTCCTCGCCGACATTCAGGGTTACATAGCAGTAGATGCCCTGACCTTTTATATCGTGCGGAAATCCAACGACGGCTGCCTCTGCGACCTTGTCATGCAGCACGAGCGCGCTTTCCACCTCGGCAGTGCCCATGCGGTGGCCGGATACGTTGATAACGTCGTCGACACGGCCCGTAATCCAGTAATAGCCATCTTCATCCCTGCGGCAGCCGTCGCCCGTGAAATATTTGCCTGTATAGGTCGAAAAATAGGTCTGCACGAAACGGTCGTGATCGCCATAGACGGTACGTGCCTGACCCGGCCAGCTGTGCGTGATGCACAGATTGCCAGATGTTGCGCCGCCAATATGTTCATCGGCAACAACAGCGCCCTCATTATCCACCAGCTGCGGCTGAATGCCAAAGAAAGGGCGCCCTGCGCTGCCCGGTTTCATGCCATGCGCGCCGGGCAAGGTTGTAATCATCACGCCGCCGGTCTCTGTCTGCCACCATGTGTCGACAATGGGTAATTTCCCCTCACCCACGGTTGCGTGATACCAGCGCCAAGCCTCGGGATTTATGGGCTCACCCACCGTGCCCAACAAGCGCAGCGACTTGCGCGAGCGCGCCAGAACCGGCGCATCGCCATCGCGCATCAGCGCGCGCAGAGCCGTTGGCGCAGTGTAGAATATGTTCACCTGATGCCGGTCAATAATGTCCCAGAAACGCCCGCTGTCGGGGTAGCTTGGAATGCCTTCGAATATCAGGCTGGTTCCGCCATTTTGTAACGGCCCATAAACGACATAGCTGTGCCCCGTGACCCAACCAATGTCCGCCGAGCAAAAGAAGACCTCACCGGGGCGATAGTCAAAGACATAATGAAATGTGCTTGCGGTCCATACCGAATAGCCTCCGACGGTGTGCAACACACCCTTTGGGCTGCCCGTTGATCCCGATGTGTATAATATGAAAAGCGGGTCTTCGGCGTTCATGGGTTCGCAGGGGCAATCGTCCGAAACGCCAAAGTCGTGATACCAATGGTCGCGGCCAGCCTGCATCGCAACGGGCTCGCTTGTGTGCTGCACAACCAAAACGCCCTCGACGCCGTCCACTTTCGTCAACGCAGCATCGATATTTGCCTTTAACGGCACCGACTTGCCGCCGCGCAACGCCGTGTCTGCGCAGACCACAAACCGGCTTCCGCAATCCTGAATGCGTCCAGCAATCGCCTCCGGCGAAAAGCCTCCAAAAACAACACTGTGCACCGCGCCGATCCGTGCGCAGGCCAGCATCGCCACCGCGCCCTCAACGCACATGGGCATATAGATTGTAACGCGATCCCCTTTGCCAACGCCAAGGGTCTTGAGCGCGCCGGCCATGCGCCTAACCTCCGTCAGCAGTTCGGAATAGGAAACCCTACGCGCATCTTTGGCCGGATCATCAGGCTCAAAGATAAACGCAATCGCGTCACCCTTTCCCGCGGCAACATGGCGGTCAACGGCATTGTGGCAGAGGTTCAAAACACCATCTTCATACCATTTGATCGACACGGGGTCGAACGACCAGTTGCCAATTTTCGTCGGCGGCGTGAACCAATCGATCCGTTTGGCTTGCTCCGCCCAAAATGCATCGGGCGCGCTGATGCTTTGCGCATACATCCGGTCATAGTCCGCCGCGCTGCATTGCGTGTTACGGGCAGCCGTCTCGGGAATTGGAAACCAGTCCTGATGCTCACTCACTTGCTCTCTCCCGTAACGCTGTTAATCCTTGTGGCCTGCTTAAGTGGAGTAGGTCCAGTGATTCAAGGCTAAAGAGTGCAAACGCTCTTCACACGGCTCAGATAGCCGCCGCACAGCGATGCGGTGGTCAAATATGATTTGAATACAGGAAACGCACATGCCGAAATTACAGAATAAATCCGCGCTCGTGACTGGCGGTGCCCGCGGGATTGGCGAGGCGATTGCCCGCTGCTTCGCGAAAGAAGGTGCTATGGTCATCATCGGCGATGTTGATGCCGAAAACGGTATGCGCGTCGCATCCGAAATCGGCGGCACTTTCGTTGCGCTTGATGTCTCGTCCGAAGAGGATTGGAACAATTTGGCGAACCAGCAGCCAAGCATCGACATCGTCGTGAATAATGCCGGCATAACTGGGTTCGAAGACAGCCCGGGCCCGCATGACCCCGAAAACGCCACATTGGCCGAATGGCACCGCGTCCACGCGATCAATCTGGACGGAACGTTTCTGGGATGCCGTTATGCGATCAAGGCGATGCGCGCCAAAAAAGCGGGCTCTATCATCAACATGTCCTCGCGCTCTGGCTTGGTTGGTATTCCCGGTGCTGCGGCCTATGCTTCATCCAAGGCGGCGATCCGGAACCACACCAAATCCGTGGCGCTATATTGCGCGGGGCAAGGGTTGAACATTCGCTGCAATTCCATCCATCCCGCCGCGATAATGACGACGATGTGGGAAGCGTTAATTGGCAATGGACCAGATCGTGAGGCCCGCATGGCCGCAATGGTCGCAGACACACCGCTCAAGCGGTTCGGAACGGTCGAAGAAGTTGCTGCAATTGCCCTGATGCTGGCATCGGATGACGCAAGCTATATGACCGGAAGCGAAGTGCATCTGGACGGCGGCCTATTGGCGGGGTCCTCAGCGTCTCCCGGCGATTAAGCGTCAATCAACATCATCAACCGAAACCGCCTCGCCTGTCACACGCTGGGCCAATGCTGCGGCGATGAAATTGTCTAGGTCGCCGTCCAGCACATCGCTGGGTGTTGGGGACGTCACGCCCGTGCGCAGGTCTTTCACCATTTGATAGGGCTGAAGCACATAGGAACGGATTTGGTGGCCCCAGCCGATTTCGGTTTTCGCCGCATATTCGCCCGATGCGACTTCCTCCCGCTTGCGAAGCTCGGCTTCGTACAAGCGCGCTTTCAACATGCCCATCGCGGTTGCGCGGTTCTTGTGCTGGCTGCGGTCGTTCTGGCTGGCTACAACGATGCCGGACGGTTTGTGGGTGATACGCACGGCGGAGTCGGTCGTGTTAACGTGCTGCCCACCTGCGCCTGACGCGCGGTAGGTGTCGATCTTCAAATCGCCTTCGTTGATTTCAATGTCGATATTGTCGTCAATAACGGGATAGACCCAGACGCTGGAGAAACTCGTGTGGCGTTTCGCTGCGCTGTCATAAGGCGAGATGCGGACGAGGCGATGGACGCCGCTTTCGGTCTTGGCATAGCCATAGGCATTTTCGCCTTTGACCAGCAACGTCGCCGACTTGATACCCGCCTGATCACCGGCCTGATAATCCACCATTTCGACTTTATAGCCGCGCTGTTCAGCCCAGCGATAATACATGCGCTGGAGCATTTCGGCCCAATCCTGGCTTTCCGTGCCGCCGGCGCCGGCGTGAATTTCGATGAATGTATCATTGCCATCAGCTTCGCCCGAAAGCAGCGCCATGACCTTGTCCTTGTCGGCACGGTCCGCCAATGCCTTAAGCGATGCGGCACCTTCGTCGCCAAGCTCTGCATCGCCTTCCATTTCGGCAAGCTCAATCAGTTCGACCGTTCCGCTCTTGTCGGCGTCAATTTCGCGCACGGTGCTGATGGCGGCATCAAGGCGGCGGCGCTCGCGCATAACCTCTTCAGCGGCTTTGGGATTGTCCCACAAGGTCGGATCTTCCACCTTTGCGTTCAACTCATCAAGGCGGCGCAATGCGCGGTCCCAATCAAGCGACATCTTGACCAGGTTAAGGGCAGCATCAATGCGGGCAACATAGCCTTCTGCGTCGGCGCGCATGGGGAAACTCCAAGGGAATGAAAAATGTCAGGCGCGGCCTTTAACCGAAACGCCCGCGAAGTCAAAGCCAGCTAATTGCGCGAACGTTGTTCGACCTACCGACATGGGGGCCCCAATTTAGGACGACGCGCTCTAAATCAGGCAAATGTTTAGTAAATTCCGCCCTCTTGCTGAATAAACTCCTGATCGCGTTTTGTCCCGACGCTGGTGCTGGCCGATGCCGACGATCGCGTTGCGCTATTGGACTGCGTCTCGGATGTTTCCTTGGGCTTGTCTTCGCGCGCAGCCAGCTCCTCTTGGCGAATGGAACGCTTCGGTTCGGTCTCGGCCTTGAATGCCTCCCAAATCACCGCGCTCATGGGGTCTCTGCCCGGCCAAGCGCCATAGACGCGCTTGCCGGTCTTGCGGTCGATGCGCACAAGCCGGGTTCCGGCAGGCGCGATAAACGGTGTCTTTGGCATGCCGGCCATCGCGGACCGCGCAAATTGTTTGAAGACGGGGGCCGCAAGTGAACTACCCTGTGCATAGCCACCCATATTTCGCGGCTGATCAAAGCCCAAATAGAGCCCCGCGACAAGATGTGGCGATCCGCCAATAAACCACACGTTGGTGGGGCCAGTGGTTGTTCCGGTTTTGCCAAATAACGGGCGATCCAGTTCGCGCAATGTGACCGCGGTGCCGCGTTCAATAACGCCTTCAAGCATGTGGACGACTTGATAAGCGGTAATGGGGTCCATGACCTGTTTACCCGCGGCAGCAAAGCGCGGCATTGGCTTACCATTCCAATCCTTGGCAAGGCAGCCCTTGCAGGGTTTCCAATTGGCAGGAAAAATGACTTTGCCTTTGCGGTTCTGCGCAAAATCAATGAGTGTAGGCTTCAATTCGCGGCCGTGATTGACCAGCATCGAATAAGCATTGACCATCTTAAGCACGGTCGTGTCACCCGCGCCCAAGGCGTAAGAAAGATAATCCGGATAATCGCCGATGCCGAAATCACGGAAGGTATCGGTCACATTGTCCATACCCGATTCCGCGGCAGCACGCACCGTCATAAGGTTGCGCGATTGCTCCAACCCCCAACGCATCGTTTGCGGGCCCGCGCCATTACCGGTGAAGTTCCGGAAGCATTTTTGGCCAAGCGATGCCCCTTGCCACACGCAATATGGTCCATCGACGATAATGGATGTCGGTGTCATGCCGTTATCAAGCGCCGTCGCATAGACGAATGGCTTGATCGTAGAACCAGGCTGACGCTGCGCCTGTGTTGCGCGGTTAAAGCTGGAAATGCGGTTATCAAAACCGCCTTGAATCGCCAAAACGCGGCCATTCATTGGGTTTTGCACCACCATGCCGCCGCCGACTTCTGGCACGCTGCGCACGGCGTAGCTATTCGTGCCATTGGGCGCGACAGCAATAACATCGCCGGCTTTCATAGCAGATGGCGCGCCGTCTAACTGCGCAATGCTGCCATCGGCAAAGCCGACTTTGCCTCTACCCAAAGCGACACCAGCCCGCCATTGGGCGTAATCAATGGCAATATTGGTCGCTGCAAATCGTGACGCCCATTTGTCATCCGACACGTCAATCGTGCCCATATTGGCTTTCCACGCTTTGCCGGCGTTATAGCGCAGCAAACCGTCGCGCAGTGCTTGGGTCGCAAGTATCTGGTAATCGGCGTTCATCGATGAACGCACCCACAGGCCGCCCGAATAGACGCTATAGGGTCCGTCGGCATCGGTTTCACCAAAGCGCTCAATCAGTTGGCGGCGAACCTCTTCGGCGAAATATCCGCCGACATTTTTATATCCGGTACCGCGCTGCGCAACGAGGCCAAGGGGTTTGGCACGCGCAGAGGCCAATTGCGCGTCGGTGATCCATTCATTCTTGCGCATTTCGCCGAGCACCCAGTTGCGACGGGCAATGGCAAGCTGTGCGTTCTTTGCGCGACCATAACGTTCTGGCGCCTTGGGCAAGATGGCGAGAAAGGCCATTTCATGCAGTTGAAGCTGGTCCACGCTTTTCGCGAAATAGGCTTGTGCGGCGGCTTCCACGCCGAACGCCTGCCGACCGAGCGCAATTTCATTAAGGTATAGCGACAAGATTTGCTGCTTGGTCAGCGCACTTTCAATGCGCTTGGCCAAAATCGCTTCTTTGACCTTGCGGGTGTAACTATACTCGTTCGTCAGCAAAAGGTTTTTGGCGACCTGCTGCGTTATCGTCGACGCACCGCGCGAGCGTTTGCTGCTGAAGATATTGTCAAAAATCGCCGAAACGATACCGGGATAATCGATACCACCATGGCTAAAAAATGTTTTATCTTCCGCCGCGAGATAGGCCCGGACCAGTAATTTGGGGAAGTCGGCATATTCCAGCTGAACGCGCCGTTCGCGGGCATAGCTGTGAAATGGTTCGCCGTTAACATCGCGCACCACCGTTGGCAGCGGCGATTCATATTCGATCAACGCCTCTGCATCGGGAAGATTGCGGGCAAAAAGCACCCAAAAGAGCATGAGAAACAGAACAAACGCGCCAACCGCGTAGGTCGCGCGCCGAAACCGTTTGCTTTGCCACCAGACCTGCCACTTGCCGATAAGTCCTTCGGCTTCGCGTTTCAGCCTGTAACTGATAGCAGTGGGCTCTTGTGTGGTCGGGGACGAGTTATCCATTATCGGCCCTCTCTAGCCGATTTGCCGGACAGGTCCAGAATCTTGTTCTGCAACTTGGCGCGATTTTTGCCGCACCGGCTGGTTATCGGGTCACGATCCTGCGTGCAAAGTGGACCTGAATGGCATTTGCCACTGCCCGAGCGACTTTTTGACGTCCGGTGGATGATGCCAGAAAATTGACATCGGATGCATTGCTCAGATAATCCGCTTCGAACAAAACCGATGGCGTATCGGGCGCTTTGAGCACGATAAACGACGCAAAGCGGGGCGAATTTCCACGGATACGCATGTTCGGGATTGCCTCACGCAGCAACAGCTTTGCGAAATCAGCAGACACATTCATGGTTTCGCGCTGCGTCAAGTCAATGAGGATCGACGACACACTGGCTTCAGCACCGCCCAGATTAACGCCGTTGATGATGTTCGCCTTGTTTTCGCGCGCTGCAAGCCGTTGCGCCTCGCGATCGGACGCAATTTCGGAAAGCGTATACACCGTGCCGCCGCTGGCTTGCGGATTGTCGGCGCTGTCGGCGTGAATAGAAATGAACAGATCGGCTTTCAGTTTGCGTGCGATCTGATATCTGTCCTGAAGCACGATAAATTTATCGCTGTCCCGCGTTAACGCAACGCGGACACGGCCGCTTTTGAGCATTTCATCACGCACCGCCTTGGCAATGGCCAATGTCACCTCTTTTTCACGTTGCCCGCCATGGGGACTAATCGCGCCCGGGTCATGCCCGCCATGCCCCGCGTCAATGACGACAAGTGGTAGGCTTGCATCCGCAGGGCCGCTTATCTTCGGTCGGCCTTTGCCAATATTCGAGCGAATGGGCGCGGTGACTTCATAACGCCGCTGTGGTGGTTCCGCACGAAATGCCAATGGTCGCACGATTTGCGATGTTCGCGGCGCTACTGGCCCCTGCGCCGAAACTTGCGGAATGGCGCCGCCAATCGCGGGTGACGCGAAAACCGGCAAGGTGGCAAAAAGCGCAGCAGCGCATATGTAGTGCGCATGGGTTCTAGCCGTTGCCCCCGTCCAGAAAATTTTTTCGTCCACGCCCCGGCTCCATCCGTAAGATGGATATGTTGCTAGCGATGGAAGCGTAAACGCTGGTGTCCAGACAGGGTTAATGGCGCATTAAGGCTCAAAACCGGTTTTTCCATCCATAATAGCAAGCTATTTCGCGCGATGCCCTTGCCGACAACGCGCAGGAGTGCTAGCGCATAAATACAGGGAATTTCATCTGATCTTCCCGCCAATCCGCCTTCGGTTCTTTTCCGCTCGGCACATTAACAGGTTGACGCTGCATGAGGCATGATATTTCCACCAACGCCGCCCGCAATGGGACTGGCGCATGGGCTGGAAATCAAGCGCGCGCGATACACGCCCGCCATGCACAAGCAGCAGACGCAATTCTTTCATTCCCACCATATCGCCTTGCCGACAGGAGCGCTTCGCGTCCCGTCTGGCATTGCATCAACAATAAAGCGAGCGGCCTTTGGCTGACAACCGGGCGCCATGCTCGCTGGAGTAATATCAATGACAACGCGTATGCTAATCGATGCGCGGCACCGGGAGGAAACCCGGGTCGCAGTCGTCACAGGAAACCAGATTGAGGAATTTGATTTTGAATCGGCCGAGCACAAGCAGCTCAAAGGCAATATCTACCTCGCAAAAGTAACAAGAGTTGAACCCTCGCTTCAGGCGGCGTTCGTAGATTATGGTGGCAATCGCCATGGCTTTTTGGCGTTTGCCGAAATCCACCCCGATTATTACCA